>Ga0209164_1000504_pt1 | contig 89709 bp, 79 predicted proteins | sample MTBNYHSulfiMetaG_FD_187458 | JGI IMG/M metagenome (GOLD analysis project Ga0209164, IMG submission 187458) | Enrichment culture microbial communities from rom New York Harbor, USA that are MTBE-degrading - MTBE-NYH (New York Harbor Sulfidogenic)... | ecosystem: Environmental > Aquatic > Marine >... | reverse complement strand
TCGTAAGGGCCACCGGGACCGCCCTCCTTGCCGCCGTCGTCCACGGCCAGAGGGTCGGCATCTTTCGAGTACCTTCTTATCTGAGGCAACGAATCGCTTTGGAGTACTTTCTTTGTGAGGCAATGCGGCGGGTTGCCGGATGGCCGGGCGTGTGCTACGGTCACTTTCGTAGTTTCTGAGGAGCCGGTTCACCTCCTCGCCGCGTCGCGGCGAGGACCTCCCAGCAAGACTTCGGAATCCTGTATGCGACCGGACAGTGTTCTGACGAGAGGAACCCTGTCCGCACCCTTCCCACCCTCCCCACGAGGGTACCCGACCCGATGAGCCCTGCCGCGTCGCCACGTGGCGCCTCGCCGGTCGCTCCCGTCCCGTCCGCCGCTGCCGTGAGGCATGCCGCGACGCGTGCCGGAGCGACCACGGTGGGCGCCCTGACGAGCGCGTGACGCAGGCCTGATCACGAGAGAGAGACATCCTTTGCATCACCTCCACACCGAGATCCACCATGACCACGAGATGCCGCAGGCGCGCGAGAGCGGGCCGGAGACGGTCTCATCGTCGAACGCCGACGGCTTCGCCGTGCTCGGCCTTCACGGCCCGGTGCTGTCCGGCGTGAAGGCCGCCGGCTACCGGCGGCCGACGCCGATCCAGCAAGAGGCAGTGCCGTTCGTCCTGGAGGGCCGCGACGTCGTCGGCTGCGCCCAGACCGGCACCGGCAAGACGGCCGCGTTCATGCTGCCCATCCTGCAGGGACTGGCCGCCGACGGCGAGCGGCCGTCCGGCGGCCGGCGGGAGCGGCACGACCGCTCGAGCCGCGGCGGCGGTCGCGCCGCACGGCCGCGCGTCCTGGTCGTCACGCCGACCCGCGAGCTCGCCGCCCAGATCGAGTCGGTGGGGCAGACGCTCGCCGGCGAGACCGGCCTGCGGCTCCTCGCCGTCTACGGGGGCGTCACGTACGGGCCGCAGGCCCGCAGGGTCCGCGCCGGCGTCGACCTGCTGGTGGCGACGCCCGGCCGCCTGCTCGACATGATGAACCAGGGCGACGTCACGCTCGACGACGTCGGCGTCCTCGTCCTGGACGAGGCCGACCGCATGCTCGACATGGGGTTCTGGCCCGACATCAGACGTATCAGCACCGCCGTCCCGGCCGGCCGCCAGAGCCTCTTCTTCTCGGCCACGATGACCCGCGAGGTCCTGGCGGTCATCGAAGACACGCTCGACGACCCCGTCTTCCTCGAGGTGGGCGCCACCGCCACCCCGGTGGAGAGCATCGCGCAGAGCGTCCTGCCGGTGGCGCACGCCGAGAAGTCGCGGATGCTGGTCGACTACCTGCGCCACCACGAGCCGGACTGCACGCTCGTCTTCGCGCGTACCCGCCGGCGGGCCGACCGGGTCGCCAAGATGCTCAACCGCGAGGGCGTGCCCTGCGCCGCCATCCACGGCAGCCGCTCGCAGTCGCAGCGCGAGAAGGCGCTCAGCGGCTTTCGGCGGAGGCGGATCAGGGTACTCGTGGCCACCGACATCGTCGCCCGCGGCATCGACGTGGATGGCATCACCCACGTCATCAACTACGATGTGCCGGTGTCGGCGGAAGACTACGTGCACCGCATCGGGCGTACGGCCCGGGCCGGATCGAGCGGCAAGGCGGTGACGCTGTTCACCAGGGAGGAGAGCGACGAACTGAAGGCCATCGAGCGCCTCATCGGCGCCCGGCTGGAGCGAAGCGACCTTCACGGCACGGTCACGAGTGACCGTTCACACGGCGGTCGCCACGGCGAGACGCGCACCGTCCGCTCGCGGCGATCCCATCCCGTCCGCAGGGACGGCACACCGAGTGTCCGCAAAGGTGGGCCGCACGGCCGCGGCCGCAGGTCCACCATGGAGAACGGGGGCGTGCAGCGGAGGGACGATCCCCTCGCGACGACACCCCCTCAAGGAGAGAGCATGGCTCAAGGTACCGTCAAGTGGTTCAACCCCAGCAAGGGATACGGCTTCATCGCCCGCGAGGGCGAGAAGGACGTGTTCGTCCACATCAACGACCTGGCCGCCGGCGTCGGCACGCTCAACGAAGAGCAGGCCGTCGAGTTCGAGGTGGCGGAGGGCGACAAGGGCCTCCACGCTGTGGACGTCCGTCCCGCCTGACCCTGCCGCCCGAGACGAAGCGCCCGTCGCCGGTTCGTTGCCGGCGACGGGCGCTTCGTCTCGTTCCTGGCCGCACCGAAGGCTGGGTCCGATTGATACTTAAGCCTAAGGTTGAAGTTTAGACTTCGCCCCCGTACTCGAGACCGGCCTCGATCATCGCCTTCACACACTCCGGCCTCGCCTCGTCGATGACGATGCCGCTGCCGAGGATGAAGCCGCCGTCGCCGGCCACGTCGCCGATGAGCCCCTTCACGTACGCGTCGACCTCGCCCGCCGTGCCGGTGGTCAGCAGGGCGCCCGGCACGTTGCCGCCGATGCAGTAGTGCCCGCCGAGCCGCCGCTTCGCCTCGCGCATGTCGGTCGCGTCGAACATCCACACCATGCGGCCGGGCGGGATCCGCGACTCGGCCAGCACCTGCAGGCGCTCGTTGTAGCCGCCCTCTGCGAAGCAGAGCGGCACGATGCCCTGCTCGATGAGACCGAGCAGCACCTTCTCGAACGACGGCCAGTAGAAGCGGCGGAAGTCGGCGTCGCTCAGGAAGCCGTCGGCGCCCTTGTGCAGAGGGATGAAGATGAGCGGGTGGCGGTTGAAGTCCGAGGCGCGGACCGCCCAGTCGATGGCGATCGGGACGAGACGCTCGCAGGCCTCGACGACCTTGTCGGGCTGCCGGAACGTGTCGAGCATGAGACCGCGGGTGCCGCGCAGCGTGTCGCCGAGGATGTCGTACGGGGCCTTGGTGGCGCCGCCGGCCATGGCCGGCAGGCCGAAGGTCGCCGTTGCCTTCTCATCCATCGCCCCGAACCGCTCGGCCCACTCCATCGCCACCCTGCCGGCCTCGGCGAGCGTCCGCAGCATCTGCTGCACCGGCTCGCTCCCGAACGGCACGAAGAACGGGCCGGTCATCGGGCCTTCCACGAGGTCGGTGAACGGCGCCAGGTCCTTCCACGGCTCGAGGGCGCCGATCACTCGTGGCAGGTAGTAGCGCTGCCAGTAGTTGGAGGGGTCGGAGATGAGCAGGTCGTACTCGTCGGCCGCCATCCACTCCCGCTCGTTGTACTGGTAGCCGGAGTCGTCGGGGACGCCGTGCCCGGGCCAGTCGTAGAGCCGGTAATCGAGGGCGTCGTACAGGTGGGTGGGGACGATGTTGATGGAGAACGCCAGCACGTCCTGCGGGTAGTCGGCGTGGAAGCGCATCCAGGCGTCGGCCAGCCGGTCGTAATCGTAGTAGGTCTCGCGGGCGGTCAGGCCGGAGGAGAGGCCGGGGAAGAGGCCCATCCAGGGGGCGATCGGCACCCGGGCCGGCTTCTTCAGCTCGATGGCGTCGCGCAGGAGGCCGACGCGCTCGCGGTACGCCCGCTCGGCGTCGGGGGAGACGAACTCGACGCCCGCCGGCTCGAGCCACGCCCGCATGCGGGCGTCGAAACGCTCGTCCGGCGTGCTCGCGCCGGCCGTCGGTGAGTCGTCGCTCATGTCAGGCGCTCCCGCCGCCGTCGGCGTCTTCTGGAGCCGGCATCCACTCCTTGGCGAGGTCGACGGCTTCGACGGCGTCCTTGCCCCAGCCGTCGGCGCCGGTGTGCTCGCGGACGCCCTCGGTGACGGGGGCGCCGCCGATCATCACCCGGACGTCGGGCCGCAGGCCGTCGCCCTCAATGGCGGCCACCGTCTTCTCCATGCTGCGGATGGCCTGGGTGAGCAGGGCGCTGATGCCGACGATCGCCGGACGGCGGCGCCGCGCGACCTCGACGAACCGGGCCGGGTCGACGTCGACGCCGAGGTCGATGACCTCGAATCCGGCGATGTCGAGCATGGTGGCGACGATATCCTTGCCGATGTCGTGGATGTCGCCCTGGGCGGTGCCGAGGACCACCACGCCGCGGGCGCTGCCGCCCGGTCCCTTCGCGAGACGTGGCTTGAGCTTGCCGGAGATCGACTTCATGATCTCGCCGGCCATGACGAGCTCGGGGATGAACGCCTTGCCGCAGGCGAAGCGGTCCCCGATGGTGTCCATCGCCGCGCGCGACGCGTCGAGGATGGCGGCGGGATCGACGCCCTCGTCAAGCAATCGGTCGGTGAGCGCGACGGCGTCGCCCTCGCGCAGATCGATGACGGCAGCGGTCAGGTCGTCCGTCGTCACAGCATCCAGCCTTTCCGTTCGGGGTCGTGTCCCCCTCCGCCGTTTCGTGGACGGTCGGCCGTCGGCCCGGCGCCGCGCCGTGCCGGCGGCGTGAGATGAGGTCCGGCGGCCGCCCCGGAGGGGGCCGGAGGCGGCCGCCGGACGCTACCGCAGACTGGTCAGGAGCTCGTCAAAGGGTCCGTAGAGCCCCTGCCCAGGTCCGGTCGCGGTCAGTACTCGATCGCCTTGGGCTCGGCCTGCACGGGGATGTCCGGGGCGAGCGAGTTGGCGACGACCAGCAGGTCGTACGGGTACTTCTCGCCCGGCACCCACTGGGCGCTCACGAGCGGCGTGACGCTCACGTTCGGCACCGGGTTCTCCGGGCCGCCGCGCGTCCAGCTGACCTTGCCGGCCAGGGTGTCGAGGTCGGTGTTCTTCACGGCGTCGATGATCTGCTCCTTGTCGTCGACGTCCTCTGTGCGCTTCAGCGCGTCGGCGACGATCTCGAAGACGATGTAGTGCATCAGCGGCTGCGTCCACTGCCTGCCGGTCTCGCTCTCGTAGTTGTCGGCGAACTCCTGGCAGGTGATGCCGGTCAGCGACGACTCGAACGGATGATTCGGGCTCCACCAGCACTCAGTGGAGAGGCCGTCGCCCTCGTCGCCGAGCTGCTCGACGGCGCTCGGGAACAGCAGCGCCTTGGCCATCGTGCAGGCCACCGGGTTGAACTTCTGCTGCAGGCACTGTTTCCAGTAGTTGGTGAAGTCCGGCGGGATCATCACTCCGTTGGTGATCTGGCAGCCGGCGCCCTTGAACTTGGTGATCTGGGCGGTGAAGTCCTGGGTGCCGTTCTGGTAGCGGCCGCCGTCGACGTACTCGTACCCACCGGGTCCGAAGAAGGAGGGCATGCCGGTCTCTTTGTCGGCCCAGGCGTTGCCGTCGGCATCGTTCGGCCACATCGCGCCGACCAGTTTGTTCGTATCGAGCTTGTTCCAGATGTCGATGAAGACCTGAGCGGCGCTCTCGACGCCCCAGAAGGCGTTGTAGGTCCACTTGAACCCCTGGTCGGGGGTGCCGCCGCGGCCGAAGTAGAACGGCTGCCACGGGCAGTCGGTGGAGACGCACGGCATGCTGAGCGCCTCGCACTGGTCGGCCACCGGGACGACCGTGTCGGGCGTCGAGGCCACCATCATGATGTCGACGCCGTCGTTGGTGATGAGGTCGGCGGCGACCGTCGCAGCGCGGTTCGAGTCCGACTGCGAGTCCTTCATGATGATGTTGATCGGGTGGACCTGGCCGTCGCCGGCCTCGAGGCCGTCCTTGACGGCGGCGTTCCACTGATCGAGGCAGTACTGGTCCGGCTCTCCGAAGGCGGCCAGCGGGCCGGTCAGCGGCGCCACGAAGCCGATCTTGATCTCGCGGCCCTCGCCGTCGCCGCCGCCTCCGCCGCCGTTGTCGTCGCCGCAGGCGCTCACGACGCCGCCGAGGCCGCCCATGGCCCCGATGGCGGCCGCTCCGACGCCGGCGGTCTTCAGGAAGTCGCGCCGCGTGAGCGGACGCTTGGTGACCGCGTCGATCGGTGAGTCGCTCGCGCGCTTGTCCTTTGAGCTCATCCTTACCCCCTCGTGGATCGAGCCCCGGGGCGCCACCGCGCTGTCGGCCGTCCCCCCGGAGCGGCCAATATGGGCGCCTCGTCTCCTGAGGCGGACCCCATTGAGCGCAAAATATCTATACAAATGGCGGAATGCAAGTGTTCGAGCGCTCCGATTGCTAGGATGAGCCCCAATGGAGGACCTTCTCTAGCATGAGCTCTGCAGACGACCTTCTGGAACAGGCGGGCGAGGGCCAGCCGCCACCGGCGCTCGCCCCGCGGCGGCGGACGGTCGACCGCTCCTCCTACGAGCCGGCCTACGTCCAGCTGGCCGCCCTCCTGCGGGGGGCGATCGCGGCCGGCGAGTACCGGGCCGGCGACCAGCTCCCGACGGAGGCCGAGCTGCGCGCGGCCCACGATCTCAGTCCGATGACCGTCCGCCGGGCGATCGCCATGCTGGTCGACCAGGGCGTCGTGACGACGACCCGCGGGAGGGGCACGTTCGTGCTGCCGCCGCGCCTCTCCGCGGCCTCGTTCGGCCTCGAGCAGTTCCACGACCTGCTCGACGACGACCGTGTGACGGCCCGGGTGCTGGAGGCCAGGGTGATCCCGGCCGGCGAGCGAACGGCGCCACATCTCGGGGTGCAGCCGTCAGACCGGGTGGTCTCGATCCGGCGCCTGCTCCAGCGCGACGGCGAACCGCTCGTCTACCAGCGCGAGTCGCTCATCTACGATCCGGCGAGGCCCATCGTCGAGGCCGAGCTCGGGGTCACGGCGCTGCGCGACCTGTTCGAGGGCAGCGCCGGGGCGAGCTTCAAGCGCGGGGAGCTGCTCCTGCACGCCTCGGTGCTGACAGAGGAGGAGGCGTCCAATCTGGCGGCACCTGTGGGCGGCGCCGCCTGGGTGTTCGAGCACCTGTTCTACGGCCACGACGACGAACCGCTCAGCTGGGGGCGGTTCGTGTGTCGTGGCAGTCTGCTGCAGTTCCGGACGACGGTGGGGGTCGTGACCGAAGAGCACGCCCCGCGGCGCGCCCAGCGCCGCCGAGCCAGACGACGGACCGGTCCGTGAGCTCCGACGGCCACCGGGAGGGGACGCCGCTGGTGGAGCTGGTGGCGGACCTCGACGAAGAGGGCGCGCTGGCCTCCGTGCGGGAGATGGTCGACGCCGGTGTGGACCCCATGGACATCATCGACCACTGTCAGCGGGGCCTGCAGCGGGTCGGCGAGCGCTACGAAGACGGCGGCTACTTCATCTCCGGACTGATCATGGCGGGAGAGATCTTCCGGGAGGTGATGGACGTGCTCGGCCCGCGCCTGCAGGCGTCCCGCGCGGAAGGCCCGGCCGGGACGGTCCTGCTGTGCACCGTGCGCGGCGACATCCACGACCTCGGCAAGGACATCCTCGAGCTGCTGCTGTGCTCACGGGGGTTCGAGGTGCACGACCTCGGCGTCGACGTGGCGGAGGAGGAGGTCGTGCGCAGCGCGCGCAAGCTGCGTCCCGATGTCGTCGGTCTGTCGGGGCTGCTCACGGCGGCGTTCGCCAGCATGAAGACCACCATCGAGCAGCTGCGGCCGGTGGCCGACGAGCTGGGCCGGCCTCTCCCGGTGATCATCGGCGGCGGGCCGGTCAGCGAGCAGATACGCGAGTGGACCGGGGCCGACCTCTGGGCTCCCGACGCCGTCCGCGGCGTCGACCTCATCGCCGAGACGATCGCCGCCGGCAAAGTCTGACCGCCCCTCGTCTCAGGGTCTGACCGCCCCTCGTCTGTCCGTCGACGTCACGCCTCCAGCGGCGCCGATTGACGATCGCGCTCACAACCTGCTCCAGAGTCTGATATTGTTCGCGTCGTGATGCGCACCGTTGCCTCGCCACGAGCACGGTGCGAAGTATGAGCGCGCATCGTAGCTACTTCGGTAGAACGGGCTCGCCAAGAACAAGAGGAGTTAGCGTGGCTCAAGGTACCGTCAAGTGGTTCAATGCGCAGAAGGGCTATGGGTTCATCGCCCGCGAGGGTGAGAAGGACGTCTTCGTCCACATCAGCGATCTGGCGCCGGGCGTCAGCGATCTCGCTGAGAACCAGGCCGTCGAGTTCGAGGTCCAGGAGGGTCAGAAGGGCCCCCAGGCCGTGAACGTGCGCCTGGTCTGACAGAGACCGATCGAAGCGCCCGGGGCGGCTCCCACCGCCCCGGGCGCTTTCTCTTTGTTGGGCGCCGGTCCGGCACCGGTACCGGCGGCTCCGCCGGGGAGGCGCCCTCCGCTCTTCGGATCGGTCGCGCCCCGCGGTGCAGAATACCGTCACTCCGTCGCGGGGTGGCGCCTCGCCGCGGTGCGGACGCCGCCACTCCCGTCACGGGGCGACGCCTCAGCGCTCGGTCGCCTCCCATTTCGCCCCGCCGGCCACGCTCTCCGCGGCCGTCACGGCGGGTTCGTCGCCCCGCCGGCCACGCTCTCCGCGGTCGCCACGGCGGGTTCCGCCGCCGCGGCCTGTCGCGGCGGTCCGCCGGGCACCAGGATCCAGGCCATGACGGCGCCGAGCAGCAGCACGATGCCGGAGACGACGATCGCCGGCATCATACCGGCCACGTAGGCCTCGTCGATGAGCCGCTGCAGCCCCGCCGCGTCGATCCCGGCGCCGAGCTCGGCGACCGCCTGGCGGCCGCCGCGGCTGGCGACGTCGAGAATCGCGGCTCTTGTGGCCGCGTCGAGCGCCGTCGCCTCCAGCCGCTCGGCGAGCTCGGTCGCGAACCATCCGGCGACGAGGGCGCCCAGCAGCGCCACGCCGAGCAGACCGCCGATCTCGCGGCTGGCGTTGGTCGTCGCCGACGCCATGCCGGCCCGTGCCCGCGGCACGGCGTTCATGACCGCGGCCGTCATCGGGGTCGACGTGAGGCCGGTGCCGATCCCGAGCAGCAGCAGGTTCCACCACAGGTCCCAGTAGCTCATGTCCGGCGAGATCCGTGTGAGGAGCAGCATCCCGGCGCCGTTGAGCACCAGGCCGACGGTCATGGGGATCCGCGAGCCGATGCGTCCCGCCAACCCGCCGGCCAGCGGGGCGGTGACGACGATGGCGATGGTCAGTGGCAGGGCCCGCAGGCCCATGCCCAGGGCGGAGTAGTTCTGGATGTTCTGGATGTAGAGGGTGAGGAAGAACAGGGCCCCGAACATGCCGAACGTCACCATGCCGGCGACCACGATGCCGGCCGCGAAACCGCCGCGGCGGAAGTAGCGCAGGGGCAGCATGGGGCTCGCGGCGCGGCGCTCGCGCAGCAGGAACGCCGCCTGGAGCACCGCGGCGGCGAGCAGGAAGCCGATGGTGAGGCCCGAGGTCCAGCCGTTGTCGTTGGCCTGGATGAGCGCGTACGTGACCGTCCCGAGCGAGCCGACGGCGAGGAGCTGGCCGGGCAGGTCGAGGCTGCGGCTCTCTGGATCCTTCGACTCCGGCACGGCGCGCAGCGCGATGCCGACCGCCAGGGCGCCGATCGGCAGGTTCATCCAGAAGATGCTCTGCCAGCCGAAGGTGTCGGTGAGCAGGCCGCCGACGACCGGTCCGATCGAGAGGGCGATGGCGGAGACCCCGGCCCAGATGCCGATCGCCTGGGCCCGCTCGCGCGCGTCGGGGAACGTGTTCGTGAGGATCGAGAGCGTGCCGGGGAGCAGCATGGCGGCGCCGATGCCCTCGGTGATGCGGCCGCCCACCAGGACCCATACCGACGGCGCCAACGCGCACATCAGGGTGCCCACGCTGAAGACCGCGACACCGAGGAGGAAGAGGCGGCGACGGCCGTACAGGTCGCCGAGCGTGCCGCCGGTCAGCATGAGGGTGGCGAAGAAGAGGGTGTAGCCGGTGAAGATCCACTGCAGACCGGCGACGTCGGTCTGCAGCGAGCGCTGCATCGACGGCAGGGCGACGGTGACGGCCGTGCTGTCGGTCATCGCCATGAACAGGGCGAGGCACAGCGCCGCCAGGGTCAGGACCCTGGTCCGCCGGTCGGTGGTGCTCACCCGTCGTCTCTCGCCGTCATGCCTCGGTCTCCCTCACTCGTCCGCGGACCGTCTGCCGTCGGCGGCCGCACCGGGGGTGTACCCGCCCGGCCGCGTTTCCCAGCCGTCGCCCGGCCATGGCGGTGGCCGCGCGGGGCACCGCTGCATGCGCCTCACGGCGCGGATGGCCGTCGGCGCGCCGGCCAAGCTCATGTGGCGCCCGCAGCTCCCGTCCGGGGATGCGGGTCCGCCTCCGGCGCGCGAAGTCAAGTCCCGCACCGGCGTTGCCGATGCGGAAGACGTACCGTCATCATCCTTCCTCTGTTCCGGCCGGCACCAGTCATCTCGTGGTGAGGAGAGGAGTCCGACATGATCGAAATGATCGAGGGTGCGCCCGCCGACGTCATCGCGTTCAGGGCGGTCGGCGAGCTCGACGCCGATGACTACAGGACGGTGCTCAAGCCGGTCGTCGACGAGACGATCGCGTCCGGCGGCAAGGTCCGCTGCGTCTACGTCCTGGGGCCGGAGTTCACCGGCGCGACCGCCGGGGCCGCCTGGGAGGACGCCGAGATGGGGATGGCTCACGTCACGAAGTGGCACCGCTGCGCCGTCGTCACCGACATCGAGTGGGTCCGCCACGTCGTGAAGGCGTTCGGCTGGATGATGGCCGGTCACATGAAGCTGTTCGCGGTCGACGAGCTGCCGGCCGCCATGGCGTGGGCATCTGAGGACTGAAGGAAGCGGCAGGGGGGCGTGCGACCGGGCGTGATCGCGGAGCCCCGCTGCCGGACGCAGCGGCCGGTTGCCGGGCGCGGAGCCCCGGCGTCGGGCCGCCGGCCGTCTCACAGCTCGTAGGTCTCGCCACTCTCCTCGACGACCCAGACGCGGATGCGGTCGGGGACCGCCTCCCTGATCCTCTCCCGGAGCTTGTCGAGCGACGGCGTGTCTCCCGGTCCGATGACCCGGATGTAGATGTCGCTGCCGGCGACCTGGACATCGTCGATGCGGGTGCCCGTGTCTCTAAGCCACGCCCTGGTGGCGTCGCGAGAGTGGTCGGTCCAGTTGTTGTAGCGGGCCGTGCGGATCGACGTCCAGGCGAGCGGCACGATGAGCAGGATGAGGAACAGCGGCAGCAGGACGCGGGCTCGCCGGCGGATGCGGTGGTCCTTGGCGACGGCGTCGCGGCTGTACCCTCCGGCGCTGAAGACGGCGATGCCGGCCACCAGGATGGCGGCGACGTTGGTGAGGAAGAGGAGCAGCGCCCCGAGCGCCATCTCGAAGCGGCCGTAGCCGAGGGTGATGCCGACGACGGCGAGCACCGGCACCAGGGAGATGGCGATGGCCACGCCGCCGAGGATGTCGGAGATGTCGCGGCGCACGAGCGCGAACCCGCCGGCGAGCCCGGTCGTGACGGCCACGATCAGGTCGAGCATCGAGGGAGAGGTGCGTCCCACGATCTGGGGGTTGAGCTCCGGTTGTGTGTCGGTGACGAAGAGCAGGCCGGCCAGGAACGCGATGAGGATGTTCACGCCGATGCCGGACACGAGCAGGAGCAGGGCGCCACGGAGGCCCTTCGCCGACCCGACGGTGGTGGCGAAGGCGACGCCGTAGATCGGCGTCGCCAGCGGCGCGATGATCATCGCGCCGATGACGGCGGGGGTGGAGTTCGAGACGACCCCGCCGGCGGCGATGAGGCTCGAGAGGACCATCAGCGCCCAGAACCGGGACTGCTTGGCGGCGACCTCGCCGACGTTGGTGTAGAGGGAGTCCTCCAGCTCGGCGAGGGAGTTGCGTCTTCCCTGGCCGATCACCCGGGCGAGGAAGTCGAGGGGGCGCGTGGTCATCCGTCTCCCGCTTCGCGCCCCCGGCGGTAGATGCGGCGCAACTCGTCCATACGCCGCGGTGAGAGGAACACGCACTCCTCGGTCGCCGCGTCTCCGTAGGCCACGTCGCGGGCGAAGGTCCCGCAGCTCGGCGAGCCGCAGAGCTGGCAGTCGAGTCCCGGCAGCGTGGTCTCGATCTGCTCCGCCTCCTTGAGCCGATTGACGCGGTCGCGCAGGTCGCCGCTGTCGACCGTCGCCCGCGGCTCCGGCAGGCGGACCTGGAAGACGTCCTCGCTTGGGTAGCGCCGGTCGACCGCCGCCTCCGTGCCCGGGTCGCGGTCGGGGAGGTCGGCGATGAGGCTGTAGAGTTTGGCCTGCGAGACGTAGACGTTGTCGACGGTGAGGTTGCCGCCCGGGCAGCCGCCCCAGCAGGCCCGGCACTCGAGGAAGTCGATGCCGCGCAGCTTGCCCTTCTCGACGTCGTCGAGCACCTTGATGACGTTGTCGAGGCCGTCCACCGAGAGGTAGCGCTGGCGGCCGAGCAGGTCGGCCAGCGGCCGCTGCGTGGCCCAGCGGACCATGCCGGCCGAGCGCACCGGGTTCCAGCCGTAGGAGTGACGCCCCGACTTGTCGGCCTCGGCCGCCTCCGTGAGCACGGCGTTGTAGATCTGGGCGATGCCGACGGCGCCGTCGAGGAAGCTGCGGCCGCCCTCCGCCGGCCGCCAGATGGAGTGCGTCTTGGCCTGGCACGGCGTGATGTAGATGGCCGCGATCTCCTCCTCCGGCAGACCCATCTCGCGAGAGAAGTTGCGCTTGATGTCGCGCGCCGCCAGCTCGCGCGGCAGGACGAGCCGGACGAGCTGCTGCAGCATCCGGGGGTACGAGACCTGGAGCAGCTGGACGATGACCGGGCACATCACCGAGATCAGCGGTCGTGGTCCCTGCCAATGGCGGATGTAGTCGACGGTGGCGCGGTTGATCAGGGCCAGCTCGACGCCGTACTCCCAGACGGCGTCGAAGCCGGCCGCGATGAGGCCGTGGATGACCTCTCGCGGGCGGATCTCGAGCGGGAACTGGCCGAACAGGACCGGGGAGGGGACGGCGACCTTGAACTGGAAGTGCTCGAAGTCCTCGAACGTGCGGGTCCTGGCCGAGATGGCGTCGCGCGCGCAGGCCGACAGGCAGGCGCCGCAGTCGATGCACAGCTCGTCCTTGACCACCGCCGTCCCGTCCCTGACGCGGATGGCGTCGGTGGGGCAGACGCGCATGCAGCTCATGCAGCCGACACAGGCGTCCGCATCGATGACGAAGCCGAGCTGGCGCCCGGTGTCCCCGGTCCGCTGTGTCCCGGCCGGGCCGCTCATGCGTCATCACCGTGACCGTCGAGCCTTATGCGGGACGTCAGCACCGTCCCCTCCCCGACCGTCGACTTGAGGTCGAACACGTCGGAGTTGCGTCTGATGTTCGGCAGGCCCATGCCGAAGCCGAAGCCCCGCTCACGGTCGTCGTCGCTGGCGGTCGAGAATCCCTCCTGCATCGCCTGCTCGATGTCGGGGATGCCGGGTCCCTGGTCCGCGATCACGATGCGGATGTCCTCGTCGGTGATCGTCACCGTCACCGTCGCCACCCTTGCGTACATCACCACGTTCATCTCCGCCTCGAAGACCACCACGACCGTGCGGCGGATGATCTTCGGGTCGATCTCCAGCTCCTGGAGCAGCGCCTTCACGTCGGTCGAGACCTCGCCGCCGTTCTCGAAGTCGCGCCCCTGGACGGTGTAGTCGCGGGAGATCAGCTCCTCGGTCACGTCAGATCTCGCCCTCCAGTCCCGCCTCGTAGAGGATGCCGCAGGCCTCGAACATGCCCAGCCTTGTGAGCAGGACGTGGATCTGCTTGTCGCGGGCCAGCGCGAGGACCTTCTCCGACGGGCGCTTGCCGCGCAGGTAGACGATGGTCGGGACGTCGGCCACGATCGCCGTGCGCACCGACTGGATCGTCGTGAGGCCGGTGAGCATGAGGGCGCCGTGATGGGAGGTCGTGAGGATCTCGCTCATGGCGTCCGAGGCCACGACGGCGGTGAACTCGGGGTCGTCGTCGACGTCCGTCGCGGTCTCGCAGGCGAGGAGATCGCAGATCTCGGAGAGCGTCATCATGCGCCCGGGGCGCTCCGGTCCTGCCGCGTTCCCGGCCGTATCGTCGGCCGCCGTCCTCTCACCGTTCGTCATCGTCCGCCCCGCTCAGCGTCTCGTGGATGGAGGCCGCGGCCGCCCGCCCGGCGCCCATGGCGCTGATCACGGTCGCCGCCCCGGTCACCACGTCGCCGCCGGCCCAGATGCGGTCGCGCGACGTCATCCCGGTCTCCCCGTCGGCGATGATGTTACCCCGTCGGCCGGTCTCGAGGCCGGGCGTCGTCATGGGGATGAGCGGGTTGGGGCTGTTGCCGATGGCGCAGATGGAGGCGTCCATCTCCAGCAGGAACTCCGAACCTTCCACCGGCACCGGCCGCCGCCGGCCGGAGTCGTCGGGCTCGCCGAGCTCCATGCGCAGGCACTCGAGCTGCCTGAGCCAGCCGCGCTCGTCGCCGATGAGGCGCACCGGCTGGGTCAGGAAGTCGAAGATGACGCCCTCCTCCTCGGCGTTCTCGACCTCCTCCAGCCGCGCCGGCAGCTCCTCGCGGCCGCGGCGGTAGACGATGTGCGCCTCGGCGGCGCCGAGGCGCAGGGCGGTACGGGCGGCGTCCATGGCGACGTTGCCGCCGCCGAACACCGCCACCCGGGAGCCGCGCTTGAGCGGCGTGTCGACGGCCGGGAAGCGGTAGCCGCGCATCAGGTTGCAGCGGGTGAGGTACTCGTTGGCCGAGAAGACGCCGTTGAGGTTCTCGCCGGGGATGTCCATGAACCACGGCAGACCGGCGCCGGCGGCCACGAACATGGCGTCGTACTCCTCCATGAGCCGGTCGACGGTACGTGTCTTGCCGACGACGTAGTCGAGGCGCAGCTCGACACCGAGGCTGCGGACGTACTCGACCTCTCGGCGGACGATCGACTTCGGCAGCCGGAACTCGGGGATGCCGTACGTGAGCACGCCGCCGGCCTCGTGCAGGGCCTCGAACATCGTGACGCCGTAGCCGCGCAGCGCCAGATCGGCCGCCACGGTGATGCCGGCCGGGCCGGAGCCGACGATGGCCACCCGCAGGCCGTTGGCCGGCGGCAGCTCCGGCGGTTCCACCGGGCCCTGGGTCGCCTCCCAGTCGGCCAGGAAGCGCTCCAGGCGGCCGATGGCGATGGGGTCGCCCTTCTTGCCGAGCACGCAGCCGGCCTCGCACTGCTCCTCCTGGGGGCAGACCCGGCCGCAGACGGCCGGCAGGGCGTTCGTCTGCTTGATGGTGCGGATGCCGGCCGCGAAGTCGCCGTCGACGATCCGCGCGATGAACCCCGGGATGTCGATGCCGACCGGGCATCCGGCGCGGCAGCCGGGCTTCTTGCAGTCGAGGCAGCGGGCGGCCTCCTCGCGGGCGGCCTCGGCCGGGTAGCCGAGCGCGACCTCGTCGAAGTTGCGGACCCGTTCGAACGGCTCCTGCTTCGGCATCGGTCGTCTCACCAGGTCGACCTTCGGCGACATCATCGCCTCCCGCGACTCACGAACAGTGGCCGCAGCCGCTGCGCCGCAGCGGCTCGACCTCCTCCGGCTGGTAGCTCTCCCGTCGCGTGAAGAACTCCTGCCAGTCGACCTCGTGGGCGTCGAACTCGGGTCCGTCCACACAGGCGAACTTCGTCTCGCCGCCGACGCTCAGCCGGCAGACGCCGCACATGCCGGTGCCGTCGATCATGATCGGGTTCATGCTGACGATCGTCCTGAGGCCGAGCGGCTCGGTCTGCCGCGCCACCTCGAACATCATGTAGGTGCAGCCGTAGGCGATCACCCGGTCGGGTCGCACGTCCTCCGCCTCGAGGATCCCGGCCAGGCGGGTCACATGGCCCTTGTAGCCGCGGCTGCCGTCGCGGGTGACGACGATGACCTTGTCGGTGACCCGCTGCAGCCGCTCCTCCCAGTAGAGCAGATAAGAGCTGCGCGCCTCGATGAGGGCGACGACGCGGTTGCCGGCCCGCCGCAGGGCGCGGGCGATGGGATGGATGCAGCCGATGCCGTAGCAGCCGCCGATGAGGAGCACGGTGCCGAAGCTCTCGATCTCGGTCTCGTTGCCGAGCGGGCCGGCGTACGAGGGGATCGTGTCGCCGGCCTTGAGCCGGGCGATCTTCGCCGTCGAGGCGCCGACCTGCATGACCACCGAGGTGACCGTGCCTTTGCGAGGGTCCCAGCCGGCGAGGGTGAGCGGGATGCGCTCGCCCTGCTCGTCGGGGCGCAGGATGACGAAGTTGCCGGGACGGGCCGTCTCGGCGACCTCCGGCGCCTCGACCGTGAGCACGTGGAGGTTGGGGACGATCATGCGGCGTTCGACGACGGTGACCATCAGCGGCCTCCCCTGTCGGGTGACGCCGGCCGGCCGGAGTCTGCCTCTGGCGCCGCTCCCGGCGCCGGCGAGATGCGCACGCGCAGTGGTCCGGCCGGCAGGCGATCGAGTGGCTGCCGGCCGTCGCGCTCGCCGCGCTCTCCCCACGCCTCGACGCGGGTGACGTACGCGGCGCCGCGCGGACAGTCGGGGTCGGCACGGGCGGGAAGCCGCAGTTCGACGCGATCGTGACCGTCAGCCGTCGCCGTGGCGTCGATGATCACCCTGACGTCCGCGTCTTCCTCGACGCCCAGACGGTCCATGTCGTCCGGACAGAGGCGCAGGCCGTCTTCCAGACGGAGCTCGGCCAGCCCCTCGACCACACCGGCCATGTCGATGCCGCGGTGGCGGAACCCGCCGCGCTCCTGCACGAGGAGGAAGCGGCCAGAGCCGGGCGGCGGGGCCGCCCGGTCGTCGGCGTCGGTCGCCCGCTGGCCGGCGTCGGCCGCCGGCTCTTCGGGGAGCGGCGTCATGCGGCGGGGCGAGCGGTCGCCGTCGCGCGGGAAGCCGGGGACCTCGGCCCGTATCGCGTCGCGGAGTACGGCATCGTCGCCGGACGGCAGCTCCGGGCTCCCGAGACGCTCGGCGAGCTCCGCGAGGATCTCGGTGTCGGGGAGTGGCGTGTGGTCGCGGTCGGCCGTGGGGCGGTCGACCTGCACGAGCTCCTGCACCCGGCCCTCGACGTTGGTGATGGTGCCGGCGGCCTCGGCGAACGACGCCGCCGGCAGGAAGACGTCGACGTCGAACGGCGGCGCGTAGAGATCCTGCGCGACGATGAAGTCGCAGTCGGGACGGCTGGTGAACGGCGCCTCGCCGACCAGGTAGAGCACGCGGGGCGCGATGTCGCAGGCCTCGGCGCCGGCGGTCTCTCGCTCGCTGCTCTGCGTGTCCGGCCCCGCCGCCCACCTCGGGCCGGGCTGCACCTCGGAGAGGGCGCCCATCTCGAGGACGCCGCGGATGTTCGCGCCGTGGGTGAGCGGGACGATCGTCGCCTCCCGGGCGTCCGCGAGGTCCTCGAGCGTCTGTACCAGCCGGGCGGCGCCGGGGGCGTCGAAGAGCCGCGGCCCTACGACGACCGCGAGACGGCGCGCGTCGGCGAGGCGGCCGGCGGCGCGACCGAAGCGGCGCACGCCCACGCCGGTGCGGCGGGCGGTCGCGCCGTCCGGCCGCCGTCCGGCCAGGGTCTGCAGCAGATCGGTCAGCGCCCGCGCCTCACCGTCGGGACGCGGTCGCAGCCAGTCGTCGGCCATCAGGGCCATGTTCGACTCGCGCGCGTCGACGGCGACGACCGCGCCGCCGCGCCGCATGGCCCGCCGCGCCTGCACGCCGACCACCGAGAACGAGAAGCGCGAGTCGAGCCCTGCGACCACGACGCCGTCGGCTTCGCTGAGCTCGCGCAGTGAGATCGGCAGGGAGAAGAGCCGCGACCACAGGGCGGGTCCGCCGGGGAGGGCCGCCCGCCCGCTCGAGTCGATCGTCGCGCCGGCGCCGAGGCCCTCGCGGGCGAAGCGCTGGGCGGCCCAGAGGCTCTCGTTCGTGAGGTCGCTCGAGACGAGCATGTCGACGCGGCCGTCGGCCGCGCGGACGCGGGCGACGACCTCCGCCAGGGCCTCGTCCCAGGTCGCGACCCGGAAGTACTCGCCGCGGCGCACCATCGGCGTGCGCAGACGGCGGTGGTGATGGGTCGTCTCGGGCAGGCAGAAGGCGCCGCGCACGCAGAGCTGGCCGTCGTTGACGTCCGGGTCGAGGGCGCCGCGGGTGGCCGAGAGGCGTCCTCCGACCTCCGCCAGCTCGAGCCGGCAGCCGAGGAAGCAGAACGGACACGTCGAGGTCACCCGCAGGTCCGGGCTGCCGTCCCACTTGGAGACCTTCGCCGCCAGGGCGCCGGTGGGGCAGACGTCCACGCAGGCGCCGCAGAACTCGCAGCCGGCCTCGACGTGGGAATCCCCGAAGGACGGGCCGATCAGCGTCTTGCGGCCCCGGTATTTGAACGCGAGCACCGCCGTTCCCCGGACCTCCTGGCACATGCGCACGCAGCGGCCGCAGAGGATGCACAGGTTGTAGTCGCGGTCGTAGAAGGGGTCGTCGAACTCGGGCTCGAGACCGCGGTACGCGACCGGGAACCCGATGTCGGTGATGCCGAGCAGCCGCACGAGCTCCTGCAGCTCGCAGTCCTCGTCGTTGGTGCAGCTCCGGCAGCCGGTCGCGACCCCGGCCTTGTGGATCGTCTTCTGGCTGCGGCCGCAGGCGTCGGCCTCCTCGCAGATCAGGCAGCTCGAGGGGTGCTGGGAGAGGATGAGCCGCAGGACCTCGCGCCGCGTCTCGCGCAGGATGGCGCTGTCGGTGGTGACCTCCATGCCCTCGGCGGCGATCGTGCTGCAGGCCAGCGGGTAGCCGCGCATGCCCTCGATCTCGACGGCGCAGAGGCGGCAGCCGCCGAACGGCGAGAGTTCTCTGTGGGCGCAGAGGGAGGGGACGGTGATGCCGGCCACCTTGGCGGCCTGCAGCACCGTCGTGCCCTCCGGCACCGAGACCTCGAGGTTGTCGATGCGCAGCGCGACCCGCGGCGCGCCGGGGTGCGGGAGCGGCTCAGCCCGCATGGCCGCTCCCGTCGCCGTCCTCGCCGTCGCGGTCGACGGCCGCGACCGGGTCGCCGGAGATGGCGTCGTACCGGCACGCCTCCACGCACGACCGGCACTTGATGCACTTGCTCGGGTCGAGGCTCTGCGGCTCCGCCCGCGGGCCGCTGATGGCCCCGGTGGGGCAGACGGCCACACAGCGCAGGCAGCCGACGCAGTTGCCGGGCACGATGTGGAACTCGACCAGGTCGCGGCAGACGGCCGCCCGGCAGCGGCGCTCGACGATGTGCTCCTCGAACTCGTCGCGGAAGTACCGCAGCGAGGAGAGGATCGGGTTGGGCGCCGTCTGGCCCAGGCCGCAGAGCGAGGCCCGCTGGACGAGCTTCGCCAGCTCCTCGAGGCGGTCGAGGTCCTCGAGCTCCCCCTCGCCCTTGCAGATGCGGTCGAGGATGTCGACGAGATGGCTGGTGCCGACCCGGCAGGGCGCGCACTTGCCGCAGCTCTCCTCGCAGGTGAACGTGAGGAAGAAGCGGGCGAAGTCGACCATGCAGGTGGAGTCGTCGAGCACGACCATGCCGCCGGAGCCCATCATGGAGCCGGCGGCCTTGAGGCTCTCGTAGTCGATCGGCTGGTCGAGCAGCTCCTCCGGCAGACAGCCGCCGGAGGGGCCGCCGAGCTGCACGGCCTTGAACTCGCGGCCGCGCAGCATGCCGCCGCCGATGTCGAAGATGACCTGGCGCAGGGTGGCGCCCATCGGCACCTCGACCAGGCCGCCGTTGGCCACCTTGCCGGTGAGCGAGAAGATCTTGGTGCCTTTGGACGTCTCGGTGCCGAGGGCGGCGTAGGCGTCGGCGCCGTGGACGACGATCCAGGGGACCGAGGCCAGCGTCTCGACGTTGTTGATGGTCGTCGGCTTGCCGAACAGGCCTTCGACGGCGGGGTAGGGCGGCCGGGTGCGCGGCATGCCGCGCCGGCCCTCGATGGAGGCGATGAGGGCCGTCTCCTCGCCGCAGACGAAGGCGCCGGCGCCCTGGTTGATGCGCACGTCGAAGGCAAACCCGGAGCCGAGGATGTCGTCGCCGAGCAGGCCGCGCTCGCGCGCCCTCTCGATCGCCCAGCGGAGGCGCTCGACGGCGAACTGGTACTCGTGCCGCACGTAGACGTAGCCGTGGTGCGCGCCGACGGCGAAGGCGGCGATGATCATACCCTCGAGTACAGAATGAGGGTTCGCCTCGAGCACCGAGCGGTCCATGAACGCGCCGGGGTCGCCCTCGTCGGCGTTGCAGATCATGTACTTGACGTCGCCCTCCGCGTCGCGGGCGAAGCGCCATTTGCGTCCGGTCGGGAAGCCGGCGCCGCCGCGGCCGCGCAGCCCGGAGGCGATGACGGACTCGATGAGGCCGTCCGGGTCGTCGTCGGTGAGGACGGCCGCCAGCGCCGCGTAACCCTCGTGCGCCAGGTAGTCGTCGATCGAGTAGGGATCGATGCGGCCGTTGAGGCGCAGCACGAGCCGCAACTGCTCGCTGTAGAAGGGGATCTCGTCGGCGTGGGTGACGAACTGCTTCGTGTGCGGGTCCTTGTAGAGCCGCCGCTTGTGGACGTCGTCGCCGACGACGCTGGCGGCGACGATCTTCGGTACGTCGGCGGCCGTGACGCGGGCGTAGAAGACGCCCTCGGGGTAGAGGACGACGATCGGACCCTGGTCGCAGAAGCCGTGACAGCCGGTCTCGACGACGCGGACCGAGTCGGCGAGCCCCTGGGCGGCGAGCTCCTCGCGGAAGGCGGCCGTGACCTCCGGCCGTCCGGAGGCGTGGCAGGCGCTGCCGGCGCAGATGCGGATCTCGCGCTGCGCGTCGTCGGTGATGAGGGCCGCCGGATCGCGGGCCGTGGCCAGCGCCGCCGAGATCCGCTCCTCGCGCGTGCCGTCATGGGCCTCGGACGTGGAACGGCGGGAGCGCTTCGCCGGCGTGCCGCCGTTCTTCCGCGTCGGCGTCCGTCTCCGCCCGGCCCGCGCGGCCGCCGCGCGCTCAGTCATCGGGCTTCCCGTCGAACAGGGCCTGGAGCTTGACCGGGTCCATCTGGCCGTGGATCTGGCCGTCGAACGTGAGGACCGGCGCCAGCGCGCAGCAGCCGAGGCAGGCCACGCGCTCGATCTCGTACTCGCCGTCCTCTGTGGTCTCTCCAGCGCCTAGCCCGAGGATCCGCTGGAGCGTCTCGAGCATCTGGACGCCGCCCTTGACGTGGCAGGCGGTGCCCATGCAGACGCGGATGCGGTGCCGCCCCGGCGGCGAGAAGCGGAACTCGGCGTAGAAGCTGGCGACGCCGAAGACGTCGCTCTCGGAGAGCCGCAGCCGGCGGGAGATGCGGCGGACGGTGTCGGGCGAGAGGTAGCCGAACGCCTCCTGCGCCTGCTGCAGCACGGTGACCAGATCGGCGCGCTCGCCTTCACAACCGGCGAACACCGCCTCCCAGGGATCGGTCGTCACCGCTGTCGTCACCGCAGTGGCCTCGCCCGGCGGTCCCGCGTCACCTCATGCCGAGCTCGTAGAGCTTCTTGGCGCAGGTCCACGTGTCGTCGGGGCTGGCGAACAGGGGGATGCCGGCCTTGTCGGCCAGCTCCAGCACGTCGTCGGCCGGCCGCTTGTCGCGGGCGAAGACGACGATGCCCACGTCCACCAGGTTGGCGGCGGCGATCAGGTTCTTGTGGGTCTGCAGGGTGAGCAGCAGGTCGCCGCTCTCGGCGCCGGTGATGATGTCCGACACCATGTCGGAGATGTAGACGCCGGTCAGCTCGTCGTCGTCCCAGCGGTTGAGCGATTCGAGCCCCGTCTTCTCGACGACCTCGGAGATCCTCATTGCGCCTCCCTCTCGTCCGTGGAGTCAGTCGGTCTGCGGATGGCGTTCATGTCGGTGGATGGCATCGCTGCCGGTCTGGCGCCGGTGGCGTCGACGTCGTCGGTCACAGCTCGATGAGGCCGCTGTCGGCGAGGACGATGCCCCGGCAGCGATCGAGGTCGCGGCACATGCGGCAGGGCACCACGACGATCTCCTTGCGGCCGGGGCGGCGGCCCTGGTTGAAGTACTCGGTGAGGGCGGACACGCCCTCGTCGCTCACGCACCCGGTGGAGGCGTGGCTCGAGTCGGCGCACAGAGCGATGTAGATGGTGCTCCCTCGGCCGAGCGACGCCGCCAGCCGGCCCACTTCGCACTCGGGATCGTCGCACGTGGAGAGCATGAGGCCCATCATGTCGCTGAGGTCGACCGTCGTGCCGCACTCGTCGCAGCGCAGGTTGAACGTCACGGCCTGGTAGCTGCCGCGGTACTCCCAGAAGTGCTCGCCCTCGCGGTACTCGTCGATCGGCGCCACCGGCTCAGTCGAGAAGAACGAGGTCCTGGCGCCGCAGTGATAGCAGCCTTCCACGACGAGGTAGCCGCTGCGGATGTCGGTCATCGACCAGTGATGGGCGCAGCTCATCTGACCTCCAGGAGCGAGTGATGGCGCGGCTCGGGCCCGGCGTGCAGAGACGGCGGGTCCGGGGGCGAGTGGCGGTGCGGTCCGGGAGTGGCAGGCGACGGGAACGAGCGGGGCCGGAGCGAGCGGGTGCGTGCGGGGGCGACGGCGAGTCGCCGGCGGTCGGCCTTCCACGGCACCACCACGTCGATGGAGCACGGTCGCGAGGACACGGCCTCGCCTCCTCTGCTCTCCCGCGCGGACCGGGCGGCCCGCGGTCCCGGACGGATGCTGGCCGCATCGTAGCACAGCGCCGCGGCTTCACCGGGCCGCCTTTGGGAGCGGGTCTCGCGACCTGAAGGGCGTTGCGGAGAACAGTGAGCCGCCCGGGATGCGGTCGTGGGGCCGTCGATGCGCCAACGGCGTCTGTTGCTCGCGCCGTCGAGGGTCGTCAGTCGACGCCGGAGTCGTGCCCCGACGGGGGCGCGAGCTCCACTCTGTGTCCGCCGAGCTCCTTCGCCCGGTACATGGCCCGGTCGGCGCGCTTGAGAGCGGTCGTCACGCTGCTCTCGTCCGGGTGCCAGGTGGCGACGCCGACGCTGATCCTGAGCGTGAGCGTGGCATCGCCGGTCTCGAGACCGTCGTGATCGAGGTCCTCGATGAGCCGCTCGGCGAGGCGGACGGCGCTCTCCGCGTCGGTCTCCGGCAGCACGATGCTGAACTCGTCGCCGCCGACACGGGCCAGTGTGTCGTGCTTGCGAAGGGCGGCTGCGGCGCGCGCCGCGAAATGCTTCAACACGCGATCTCCGAAGTCGTGCCCGTACTCGTCGTTGAACCCCTTGAATCCGTCGAGGTCGATCATCAGGCAGGAGAGCGGCCGGTCGTAGCGTCTGCTGCGGTCGACCTCGTTCTGGGCGGCAGCGTAGAAGGCGCGCCGGTTGTAGAGGCCGGTGAGCGGGTCGGTGACCGCCATCCGCCGCAGCTCGGCCTCGGCGCGATCGCGCGCCTCTACCGCCAGGCTGTTCTGCAGGGCGAGTGCGGCAAGTCGGCCGAAGCCGCCGGCGATCCACGCGTCTTCGTCGGTGAAGTCCCCGTCCTTGTTGGCGAGTCCGATGATCCCGACGGTCTGCCCGTCGACGACCAGCGGCGCGAACATCACGTTCTGCAGATACACGTGGCCGTCGGGCATCAGCCTGGCCCAGTGGCTGTTCATGAAGTCGTTGTGGTAGACGGCCTTGCAGGTGTCGTAGGCCTCGGCACGCAGGCCGCGGATCGGCATGGGCAGACTCGGATCCACCGAGCAGGGAAGGCCGCCGGCCTCGAGGAAAAGGACCTCGTTCTCCTGCCCGTCGTCGCTCAGGAGTGCGACGTACCCCGAGGTGGCGCCTGTCATGTCGCAGCAGTAGTCGAAGAGAGCCCGGGCCGACTCTTCGAAGCTCTGGCCGCTGAGGATCGACTCAGCACCGGCCATGAGCGCCTCCAGGCTGCGGGCCTGGCGGTCCCGCTCCAGCTCGATGCGGGCCAGGCGGCTCTGCAGCCGCTCGTAGCGGCCCTCCTCGCCCATCTGCGTCGTGTCCATCCCGCCTCCTGGACCCCATCCCTGGCGGTCGCTCGCCACCGACTGCCATCGCAGGAGGTCCCTGTCCCGATTCGTATCCATTATCGGCAACATCCCCGGTGCGACTTGAGTACCGGGCGAGGGTTCAAGTGGGGGGCGGTGAAGACCGATGCGTCTCCATGAGAGGCGCCTGAGAAGGCCGGCAGAGGAGGGTGAGGTCGCGATGGAGCGCCCCGTGACGGCAGTGAGCACGACCGCGCCGCGCCGCTGGTGGTCGCTGGTCGGCCTCTGCATCGTCACGGCCCTCGTCTGGGTCACCGCCAGCAACATCTCGATCGCCCTGCCGACGATCGGCCACGAGCTGGGCGGCTCCATGGACGTGCTCCAGTGGGCGGTCAACGGGTACTTCCTCGCCGGCGCCCTGATCATCGTCAGCGGCCGCTTCGGCGATGTGTTCGGGCGTCGGCTGGTGTTCGGCATCGGCACCCTGCTGGTCATGGTCGGCTCGGTGGTGGCCGCCCTGGCCGGCGGACCGCTCATGCTGGTGGTCGGGCGGATCGTGGAGGGGATGGGGGCGGCCGCCATCCTGCCGGCCGCCCTGGCGATCGTCGCGGTCTCGTTCGAGGGGCGCGAGAAGGCGACCGCCATCGGCGCCTGGATCGCCACCTGCTGGGGCGCCCAGGCCCTCGGACCGCTGGTCGGCGGCGCGCTCGTCGAAGGCCTCTCCTGGCACTGGATCTTCTGGATCAACCTGCCCATCGGCGCGGCGGCGCTCTACCTCGTCTGGTGGAGCACGCCGGAGTCGCGTGACGAGGAGACCGATCGCCACATCGACTTCCCGGGGGCGGCCGTGCTGGTGGCGGCGCTCTTCCTGCTCAGCTACGGCCTGGTGCGCACCGACACCGACGGACCGGGTCTGCTCGCCCTCTACTTCGGCGGCGCAGCTGTGCTGCTGGGAGCGTTCGTCCTCATCGAGCGGCACGCCAAGGCGCCGGTCGTCGTCCTCTCGATCTTCCGCCGTGCCCGCTTCGACGGGGCGGTCCTGTCCAACTTCATCGCCAACTTCGTCTTCTCGGCGGTGATCTTCTTCATGGCGCTCTACCTGCAGGTGGTGGAGCAGCACAGTCCGCTCATCGCCGGGGCGCTGCTGCTGCCGGCGACCATCCCGATCCTGCTCATCAACCCCCTCGGCACCCGCTGGGGCGCCCGTTCCGGCGCCTGGATGCCGACCGCGGCGGGCATGGTGCTGCTGGCGGTGGCCGGCATGTTCCTGCTCGACCTCAGCGGCGCCTACTGGGAGCTGCTGGCGCCGTTCATCCTGCTCGGCGTGGGCATCGGCCTGCAGATCACCCCGTGCGCGGAGGTGGCGGTGGGCGACGCCGCCGACGCCGGAGAGGGCGTCGCCTCCGGCATCTTCAAGGCGTCCAGCATGATCGGCGGCTCGCTGGGCGTGGCCGCCTCGACGGCCGTGTTCCAGACCGCCGTCGGCGAGCGACTGCAGGCGCTGCTGGCGTCGCTCAACCCGGATGACCTCATCATCGAGCGCTTCCTGGCGGTGATCACCGGGTCGGTCTCGGTGGAGTCGCTCTCCGATCTCGACGGCATCGACCCGCAGGCGATCGTCGTGCAGGCGTTCGACGCCGCCGTGGCCCGCGCGATGTGGCCTTCCATCGGGTTCGCGCTGCTGGGCGTCCTGGTCGCGGTGGTGCTGATGCGCGAGCGCCGGGCCCGGCGCAAGGAGGCCGCGGCGGCCGCGACCTCCGGCTCCGTCGCCGGCCGCTGAGCGCCGCGGCGCCGCACCGGCGCGTCCTCGACCCGACCTCCTCATGACGTATACTCCGGTTCGGATATGTACGTCATACCTGTCCATCCCGTGCGCACCGTCCCGGAGGACGACCGCACGGTGGAACGAATGGGGTCGAGATGAACACGAAGCTCACCCTGCGTCTCGACAGTGAGCTGATCGCGGCCGCCAAGCGTCATGCAGGAGCGTCGGGTACGTCCGTGTCCCGCATGGTCGCCGACTACTTCGCGCTGCTCACCGCGGAGGAGAGGACGCCGGTGGTCGAGACCACTCCCGCGGTGCGCAGGCTGCGTGGGTCGCTGAAGGGTGCGGCGGTCGACAAGGCCGACTACCGCCGCCACCTCGAAGAGAAGTACCTCTGAGCCCCGAAGCAGGTCAGCGCTCCGCGTGCCCCTGAGCCGAACGTGAAGGTCCTTGTCGATACGAACGTCGTCCTCGACGTCCTCCTGGACAGGCATCCTCACGCCGGCGCGGCCGCACAGCTCTTCTCACTTCTCGACCGCGGCCGCATCGACGCGGCGGTCTGCGCCACCACGGTGACCACGGTGCACTACCTCGCGACGAAGGCCGTCGGCGGGCGCGAGGCCGTCCGTCTTGTCGGGGAACTGCTCGAGCTGTTCGCCGTGGCGCCGGTCGATCGGCGGGTGCTCTCCTCGGCCGTCGGCTCGGGGGCGCCGGACTACGAGGACGGGGTGGTGCAGCAGGCGGCCGCGACGTGGGGGGCGGCCGGCATCGTCACTCGCGACGCCAAGGGGTTCGCGCGTGGGGCGGGCATGCTACCGGTCTTCGAGCCGGACGAGCTGCTCTCGGCGGTCGCGGCCGGCAGCGACGAGGCGTCTTGCAGCGCCGCCGACATTGCCTCTGCCGCCCCCGACATTGCCTCTGTCGCCCCCGACGCTACTTCTTGCGGCGCTTCCTCTTCGGCCGCGAGGCTACCGTCCAGCCGACGGCGAAGAGGATGATGAGCGTCCAGCGCAGCCAGGCGGCCCAGTCGGTCTGCCACACGGCCAGCGCCAGCATCCAGGGCAGGAAGACGATCCACATGAGGACCTCGAGTGGCCACGAGAGGTCCCGTACCCAGCCCCACATGTCGAGGAGCGTGCCGGGGGAGACGGCCACGAGCACGAAGAAGGCCGTCCACATGCTCACCATGATGAGGAACCACAGCGTCTTCATAAGGTGAAGGATACTACCCGCGTCCTGCCGCGAAAGGGCGCCGCGGACGCGAGGCCGGTCGGCTCGCCGCCGGGGCTCTCAAAGGGTCCGCTCGAGCCGCACGACCTCGGTCTCGACGCCGGCGACGGTGAGCGGCCGGCGGCGCACCTCGTTCGTGAAGCCCTCGCGCCGCCAGAAGTTGAGCGAGCGCTCGCGCAGCACGATCACCCCGGCTGCCAGCGACCCCACGCCGGCCTCTCGCGCGGCTTCGGCGATCGCCGCGACGATGGCGCCGCCGATGCCGTCGCTCCGCAGCGCGGCGTCCACCAGCACGATGCCGACCATCCACTGCCCGGGATGCGCGAACCCGCGCAGCACCTCCGAGTAGCCGACGATGCGGCCGTCGCGGTACGCGCGCACGACGAACTCGTCGGCGTGGCTGTAGCCTTCGGGCAGGTCGTCGAGGTCGGACTGGAACGACTCGGGGGTCGGCGGCGGGTCGCCGCACTCTGCGAAGAAGTCGGCGGCGCGGGTGCGCAGGTCGTGGATCTCGGCGAGGTCTGCGTCGGTGAGGTCGACGACCTCGGTACGGGTCACGTCGGTCACGGCCTCATCTTATCGCTCGCGCCTTCCGGCGCGGCCGCGTCGCCTGCCGGCCAGGTCACCGGGTCGGTGCAGCGGACGTCCATCATCGCCTCCTTGCCGCACGCCGGGCACTTGAGCAGCTTCTTGTCGAGCGTGTGCACCAGCGTCGGGTGCCAGGGCTCCTCGAACACCACACCGCAGTGGGGGCACTTGGCTCGGAACGCCTTCATGGGACTCCTCCGCTCGCAGGGCCGACTCGTCTTCTTCTGTGAGCATCGGACGCGGCCGTTCGAACCTTGACGGAGCATGCCGCGGTGTCGTCTCACATTCTGGCCGGGAGGCGATCCGCTCTCGCCTCCGGACCGGGCAGTCGTCTCGCGCCTCCGCGGAGAGTATGATGCCGCCGGCTCACGGAGAAAGGTGGGGGCATGGGCTGGTCTGGACGATCGAGTATCCTGCTGGTGGCCGCGTCGGTCGCGATGAGCGCGCTCCTGCTGCTCGCCGTGGGATGTGGGGGCGACAGTAAAGACGACGCGACGGACGATGCGGGGGGAGACGGGAGCGCCGCGCCGGCGTCGCAGCCGACGACGTATACGAACGACGAGTTCGGGTTCAGCGTGACCTACGATGCGCAGCGGTTCGACACGGTCGACGAGGTCGCCGAGGAGCCGGACTTCAACCTGGTGCTCGTCGACAGCAGCCAGACGGACGGCCCGGCCGCGATCCGCATCTCAGTCGGCGCCTCGGGGCCGGACGGGCCGCGGTTCGAGCCGGGGTCGCCGGAGACGATGGAGGCGCTGGAGGCGCAGTTCGCCGAGTTCACGAAGGCGCTGCCCGACGCCGACATCGGCGAGACCGAGGAGTGCACGCTCGGCGGGCTCCCCGCCCTGCGCGTCTACGTCGGCGGCACCATCCCCGGCGTGCCGATCGACGACCCGCAGCTCACCGGCATGATCTACGGTACCGCGTGGGCCGACAAGGGCATGTTCGTGCTGGTCGGCACGCCGTCGCCGATCTGGGGTGAGAACGAGGCGGGGCTGCAGGAGGTCGTCGACAGCATCACGATCGAGACCGGCGAATGAGGCCGCCCGCCGTCATTTCGCGGCCGGCACGAGGTGCGGAGTCGGCGTTCCGGAGGCGCCCGGCGGCGACTCCGGTGGTGATCGCGATCGTCGCGTTCGCGGCGCTGCTCGCAGTCGCGGCGGCGGGCTGTGGCGGTGGTGCCGACGACGCCAACGAGCCCAACGACGAGCTGAGCGCCGCTACCACTCTCACCCCCGGGACGGCGGTCGACGGGGTGATCGCGTCCGACGACAGCGACGTCTTCAAGTGCGACGCACCGGGTTCCACCGGAAGCCCCGGCTCCGAGGGCGCGGGAAGCGCCGGCTCCGAAGGGAGCGACGCGCAGGGCGACGCTTCGGGCGACGGTTCACGGGACGACGCCTCAGACGACTCGCAGGACGACGCCTCGAGCGACGCGCAGGACGACACCGCCCATCCGTTCACAGTCACGGTCCGCTCGGACTCGCCCGACGATCTCGAGCTGGAGGTGGGGGCCAGCGTGCCGGACGCCTGGGAGGGCATCACGTGGCCCGGGTGGGAGGTCGCCAGGACCGACGACCGTCTCGAGGTGCAGGCGGCGCTGCGAGAAGGTACCGTCATCATGGTGCTCACCGGCGAGCCGGGTACGGAGTACTCGATCAGCATCGACTGGGAGTGACCGTATCGCGTGACCGCCGGGTAGCATTCGCGACATCCCACGGCGGGACGGGGAGTGGGGCAGGGAGTGGCCCACACGAAGGCGCGGGGAGATGATCCGATGGACATGGCTCGTGAGTGGTTCGCGAAAGAGGAGCTCGGCCAGGGCATCACCCGCATCTGGGAGCCGTACGTCCACGACACGATGCAGGCGAACATCTGGCACGTCCGGGGAAGCGAGGCCGACCTGCTGGTCGACTCGGGGAACGGGCCCGGCGACCTCGCCGCCGCTCTGCGTGAGTGGGGTCTGCTCGACGGCCCGGACGGAGAGCGGTCCGTCAGCGGGGGGTCCGTCGGCGGGGAGCCGCCCGCACCGTCCGGCCGGCCGCTGCTTCTCGTCGTCACTCACGTTCACGAGGATCACCAGGGCGGCGCCCATCAGTTCTGGCCGCGGATCGTCCATCGGGCGGAGGCTGAATGGCTGAGCGAGCCGCAGCGCTGGCACCCGTTGGTGGCAGCGGAGTACACGGAGTGGCGCGAGGCGCTCGCGGCGGCGGGTGAGGATCCGTCGGTCTTCGACTTCGAGGGTGAGTACGTGATCTCGGCCCTGCCGACCCCCGACTTCCGGCCGGAGGAGTTCATGGTGACGCCGTGCGTGCCGACGTTCCAGGTCGAGGGGGGCGAGGTGCTCGATCTGGGCGACCGCAGGTTCGAGGTCCTCCACCTGCCGGGTCACTCGCCGGGCTCGATCGGCCTGTGGGAGGAGTCCTCAGGGGTGCTGTTCGCCGGCGACGTGGTCTACGACCCCGGGCCGCTGTTCGACGGCCTCAGTGAATCGGACATCCCCGACTACTGCGCGACCATGCGCCGAGTGCTGGAGCTGCCGATCGAGGTGGCGTACACCGGTCACGGCGACCCTCTCGACGGCCAGACCGTGCGCCGCGTCGCGACCGATTACCTGGAACGTCGCGCCCCGGATTCCTGACCGCGGGTGCTTTCCGTTCGGGGCGCCGACTAAGCGTGCTCCCGGCGTCTGAACGCCATGCCGGCCAGGATCTCGAGGACGGTGGCGTGGCCGGCGAGGGCCGTGATGCCGGCCGGGTCGACCATGGGGTTGACCTCGACGAGGTCGAACCCGCACAGGTCGAGCTCCGAGGAGATGCGCCCAGCCGCGGTGAGCAGCTCGCGTGACGAGATGCCGCCGGCCTCAGGTGTACCGGTGCCGGGCGCGAACGCCGGGTCGAGCACGTCGATGTCGATGCTCAGGTAGGTCACTGGGGCGAGCTCCCGCGCCGTGCCGATGAGCTCGTCGATCACCGGCATCAGGCCGCGCTCGACGATCTCCTGCATGAGGACGATGCGCATGCCGTGCTCCGCCCAGTGGTCGAGCTCTCCCGGTGTGTACGGCCAGTAGCCGCGAACCCCGGCCACCAGGTGGTTCTGCGGAAGGAGGGCGCCGCGCTCGATCGCCTTGGTGAACGGATTGCCGTGGTCGACCTCGTCGATGTCCAGCTCGACGTCGGCGTGGGCGTCGAGGTGGATGACGGCGTAGCCGTCGGCGCCGTGCCGCTCGGCCAGCGCCTCGAGGACCGGCAGGGTGACCGAGTGGTCGCCGCCGAGTACGGCCGGGACGGCGCCGGCGCCGAGGGTCGCGTCGACCGCCGCCCGCAGCTCTTTGTGGATGCTCTCGAGGCGGACGGGGAAGACGCCCACGTCGCCGTGGTCGACGATGCGCATGACCTCGAACGGGTCGACCCGGCGGTGGGGATGGGCCCGCGCGGACGGCGGGCCGACGATGTCGGCGGTTCGGATGGCCTGGGGGCCGAAGCGGGTGCCGGGACGGTAGCTGGTCGCCAGGTCGCAGGGGACGCCGATGACGACGACGTCGGCCCCCTCGAGCTCGTCCGGATCCAGGACCAGCGGGGCGTGGCAGAACGTCGGTGTGGGCCCCGCGAATCCGGCCTGGTCCTCTCTGTACCAGCCTCCGTCGTTCATCGCCTCACCCTCCTGTCGACCACCTGATCGTATCGTCCCGAGGCGGGTGACGTCTCGCCCTCGAAGGGGGCTCGGACTCCCGTCACTCCCTCGGAAGTCGCGGCGGAGAAGGCAGAGTGACGATCCGGGGTACAGGCGGTTGGATGAGGCCGCCACCGTGGCTCCAGGCCCCGGCGAGAACGGCGCCAGGTCTTGCCTCTTGACAGCTACTCAGTTGCTTGAGTTAGATTCCTCACTGTGATGAGTAATCTGGTTCCATGCTGCAGATGAGCGATTTCGAGCGGTCACTTGTCGACGTCATCGTGGCTCGGCTCAGGGCTGAGAGGCGGTTCGTCCAGGCGGTCGTCGGCCCACGGCAGGTCGGCAAGACGACCGCGGTGCTGCAAGCCGGAAGCCGCCTCCTGGCATCCGGGATCGGCTTCGTCTTCGCCTCCGGCGACGAGCCCCTGGTGCCCGGCGCGGCCTGGATCGACGAGCGATGGGAGGCCGCGCGGGCCGCGTGCGAGCCCGGCGAGTCGATCGTGCTCGCGCTCGACGAGGTGCATCGTATCCCCGGGTGGGCAGAGAGGGTCAAAGCGAACTGGGACAGGGACTCGCGTGAGGGCTCAGACGTCCGAGTGGTCGTGCTCGGATCCTCGCCGCTTCTTGTGGGGCGCCGACTCGGCGAATCACTTGCCGGTCGCTTCGAGATCCTTCCGGCGACGCATTGGCAGTTCGCGGAATGCAGAGACGCGTTCGGATGGGACCTCGACACGTTCGTGTTCCACGGCGGGTATCCGGGCGCCGCTCCGCTCGTGGGCGACTTCCAGCGGTGGCGTCGCTACATCCTCGATTCCCTCGTCGAGATCACCGTGTCTCGAGACGTGCTCTCGCTGGCCCGGATCGACAAGCCCGCGCTTCTGCGACAGCTGTTCTACCTGGTGTGCGAGCTGTCCGGCCGGGTGGTCTCGTACTCGAAGCTCCTGGGACAGCTTCATGACGCCGGCAACACCACGACGATCGCACACTACCTGCGTCTGCTGGAGGAGGTATGGCTGGCAGCCGGCCTTCAGAAGTACTCCGGGTCAGTCGTCAGAAAGCGCGCATCGAGCCCCAAGCTGCTGGTGCTCGACACCGCCCTCATGAGTGCCGTGCGGGGCGTGCCGTTGGAGGAGGCTCGAGAAGCAAGCGACTACTGGGGTCGACTTGTGGAGACGGCCGTCGGGGCGTGTCTGTGTGCCCGGGCTCAGCTGGTGCCGCAGCGGGTCATGTACTGGCGCCAGCGCGGAGCCGAGGTCGACTACGTCGTCGAGGGCCCGAGCGGTCTGGACGTGATAGAGGTCAAGAGCGGTCGTGAGCGTGAGGACGATCGGCGCGGTCTGGACCGCTTCGTGGAATCGTACGAGCCGACCTCCGTGCGACTGGTGGGTGCCGGCGGGACCCCGGTGAGTGAGTTCCTCCTCTCGGAGTGAGGCCGCGGTGTAGGTCTCGCCGCGCGTCTCAGTCCGTTCAGTGTGCGGGACTACAGTGTGCGCTGCGTGCGCGGCGGTCGCCTCCGTGGCCCCCGCTCCAGGTGCAGCGCCGCCAGCTCATCGTAGATGCGGTCGGCCTCCGCGACGATCGCCGCCCGGTCGCCGCCCTTCGCCTCGACCTCGTCCAGCACCGACTCGACCGCCTTGTCGTAGTCACGTTTGAAGCGGTCGTTGATGCGCTTCCACGGCACCCCGGCCAGGGGCGCGACGACCGCGGGGTCGTAGCCGATCCTCCCGGTCGCCAGGAGTACGGCGATGATGGGATAGCCGGCGTACCCCTGCCAATACGACGCGTTGTCGTTGGACGTGATCCGCCGCATGCCGTCGGTCCACTCGACCGTGTAGACCTTGTCGCCGGAGGATGACGTGACCTCGGCCGATCCGGCGCCGGCCAGATCAGCACCGCCACCCAGGCCAGGACCGTCCGCCGTATCGAGAGTGCTCGCCTTCCGCTCCAGCCGCACACGACCGTCCGTGACCGCGCTCAGCGCTTCGTACACCTTCGCCTTGGGCGGCAGTGACCACTCGCTCACAACGATGGCTCCGAGCTTGCCGAGGATGGGGCTCCGATCATTCGCTTCACAGCTCTTTGACGCCGTGAGAGCGGAGCCACGCGAAGGTCGCATCCATCTCCGGAATCGGCGGGACGAAGATCACGGTGCAGTCCCGACCCCGAGTCATCAGGACTCGATAGGCATTGAGGCGAAGGTTGAAGGGGTCTCGCACGTGGGCGCCTCGCTGGTAGCGGCGCGCCCACGCGTCCGACCAGCGAGTGCTTCCGGGCTCGTCGTCACTTGCACTCTCCCGAACTAGGTCGGTGCCCCACGCCAAGAGTACGCCGTCGAGCTCTAGTCCTTGGGCGCTGAACTCGGTGACACAATCACGCAGATGACGGCAGGAGCGCGGACTGGTTTCATCGTCGCCGTACCAGGGGCCTACGCGAAGCCGGCGCGTGGAGTGCCAGTCGTTGTAGATGCCCCAGTTCGGAAGCTCCTTGTCACGAGCGGAAGCGAGGAGCCCGAAACGAGCCTCGGGTGCCTCTCCGTAGCGCTTTCGGAAGTAGGACCTCGCCTCCTCGAGGTCCCTCGTGAGCCTCAGGTGATACGACTGCTGCTCCAGCTTCGATGCATATTCCCGCCCCCGCTCGGCCAAGGCCCGCGCCTTCGCCGTTGCCTCTGATTCCGGCCACGACCGGTCGTCGGCGAGCAGACCGTCAACGAATTCGTCCAGGTCCGCGGCGAAGTGGAAGCGGAGTTCTACCTTTAGGTCGAGTGCCTCGGATTCCTCTCTCTGCCAGGGGGCTTCTTGGCCGTCCGAGAACTCACTCTCGAGGACGTTCGCTGCCGCATGGACGGTCCACTGCTCTGGACAGGCCGCCTGTCGCAGGGCGTGGCGCCACTGTCCTAGCCCAGCTTCTTCACCGACATTGATCTCCTGACCCGTCCCGATGAGACCGACGAGCACACACCACTCCGGCACGCGCTCGCCGAACTCGATGAACGCCTCCGGCTCGGAGACAGGGGCCGGGAGAGCATGCTTTGCCGCGACCTGGTCAACGTCCCAAGCGCGCTGGGCCTCGTCGTAGACGATGACATGGTGCGGCGGGATGTCCTTCTTGTCGCCGAGGTACTGCTTCACGTAGTTCTTCACGTCGCGAACAAAGGTCTTGCCGCCGCCGCCAGCGTCCTTCAGTTCGTACTGAAGAACCTGCACAAGTGGTCCGTTTCCGCTCAGGAAGATGGCTGGGGCAGTCGGCCTCCCCCCGGGTCGCTCCACCGCCAGATCGTCAAGTGCCGGCCAGTGGACTGCGCGCAGGCCGACAAGCGTCTTGCCCGACCCCGGAACGCCCGTGACGAGTACGAGGTGCCGGCTCCTGGTTTGTGCGGCCAGGTGGGCAATCCGCGAGATCTCCTCCACAGCTGGATCAGTGCATGCGCGAGCGCGATGGATCGGGCGGATTCGACCATCGAGGAACAGCTCTCGAGCTGCCTGAACGAGCGTCGGCAGGGGGCAGTAGGCATCCTTGCTGAGGAACTTCTCGGCAGTGAGCGGGCCCTCGTCCCATGGACGTTGGAGGTCTTGGATGAGTTCGTGTAGCGAATCGGGCCCGGCGACATGGACTCCGTCTCGAACACCCGCGTATCCGTGTGCGCGAGTTGGCACTACCACCGCATGCACCTCTCGGTCTGCACAGTGTCGGTGGTAGCAGCGCAGGTCTCGCGCGTACGCGGCAGCCTGGTCGAGGTCCGCCTGTTCCGGCTCTGACTTGCCCTTCAGTTCCAGCACCACGACCGCTCCACTGACGAGCATGACGACGTCGGGTCGTCGTGACTCAAGCGGCAGCTCGTACTCCAGGATTGTCGTGTAGCGGCGGGCGAGGTCGTTGATCTCAACGATCTGATTGACCTCGCGTTGGAGCTTGGGAATTGAGTCGTCCCACGCGAAGACCTGCTCCTCGCTCACTCCCTCAAGGAACTCCTCGAGTGATATCCGCACGGTGCGCGGCTCCTCTTCGGCGAACGTGGGGAAGTCGCTTTCCCATCCATAGCGTGCGCGCGGCTGATCTTCACTGGGACGCATGAGCGGCATGGCGGTCCTCCGCGTGTCGAGGGCAACGAGGATACTAGGTGACAATCGGGACGGATCACAAGGCAGCGCGGATGGCGTGGAGGTGGCCTCGGCCATGTCAGAGGTCCTCGCGGGGCCGGGGTCGACGATCTTACTTTGATCGTGGAAGAATGGTGTTGGGGGTTGTATGCAGAGTCAGGAGGCCCCTGTTGGGCGAACTACTGGCGGCAAGGTGTGAAAGCTGTGGAGAGCCGATGCTGCCGAATGTCAGCACGCTTGACGAGGACGGATGCGGTTGGATCTGCCTCAATCCCTATTGCGGGGGATGCAGCGCTGAGGAGATCGACTTCCTCGATCTGATCGAAGCAGGAGTCCCGGAGAGGCTCGCGGTTCAGCTCGGGCGACTGCTGGAGTTCTACGAGGGACAGCGCATAGCGAAGTGGGGGACGGGGCGGGTTCAACCTGCGCGTGCGTCGGTGAATGGCGACGATGAGCCGTCGCAACACCTCCCGTGGATGCGGACCGAGGACGGCATTCCCATTGAGCTCGGGCAGCAGCGGCGGCTTCTGCTGCTCATTGGCGCTCGGCTACGAACCGCGCGCAACGCTTGTCGAGACGCCGGTGAGCTGGCCGCGGCTCTGAATCGCGATCTCGTCGTCAGCTTCACGAGCAGCGAGTTCGATGTGGGCCAGGAGACCAAACAGGGCCTGGCGATCCTGAGCCAACTGTGCGCCACCGTCGGCCACGGCCTGGACGATGCACAGGACTGCCACGCAGGCATTGATGGTGGGCTGGTGGGCCTGCGGACGAGTGACGAGCTCTGACGCTTGCGCGCAACAGTCGCCATGTCCGCCCACGCCACTTCCCCAACACTGCGGAGGGCGATACGCTCGTAGGAAGGTCGTGGCGGCTCCGCGAGTCGATTGGGAGCCGTCCTCAGGCGCCGGGGTCGACGGCGAGACTCCTGAAGGAGGCGGTCGGACATGGAAATGGTCGATTGGATGTTCATCTTCGCGACGGAGGGCTGCTCCGCGGACACGCACCGCATGAGCATGTCGACGCCCGGGGGCCTGATGACGGTCGTCGGCGTCAACGACCACGACGAGGCCTGCCGGGTGGCGAAGGCCGCGGCCGACGACGGGGTCGGGTTCATCGAGCTCTGCGGCGACTTCGGGGCCGACGGCTGCCGGAAGGTGCTGGAGGCGGTCGAGCACCGGGTGCCGGTCGGCTACGTCGACTACTTCCCGGACGAGATGGAGAAGCTGCTCAAGCTGCTCGGCGAGGAGTGAAGCGTCCACCTCGCGCCGCGACTCGATCGGCCCAGGAATCCTGGGCGGATGTCTCCTAGTGTCGCGATTTGTCAATGCTCGTTACGTGCATTGCAGGTGCGCGTCATGAGCACGGAGAGGGTTGGATCGGGCGTGAGTGCCCACCAAGTCACGAGGGGCTCTCGACGGGCGGACTCCGACTCGCTCTGAGCCGGAGAGTCGCGAGCGCCGGCGGGCGAGGTGCCCGCCGGCGCTCGTTGTGTCATCGGTCACGTTCTCCCGGGCTTGCCGGAGAAGGCCGTCGCCGGGTGGACCGCTGCACCCGCGCGGCGCGCGACGGGCGCGCAGTGCGGGTCGTCCGCTAGTCCGTCGCGCTAGTTCGTCGTCGCCAGGTCGGTCGGGGCGCCGAGGCGCTCCAGCTCCGCCGCCGTCCAGCCGGTGGCGTCGCTGCCGGCTGTGGTGGCCATGACCTGCCAGCCGCCGTCGGTCTCGCGCATCAGGAAGAAGTCGCCGTCACCCTCGGCCTCGGCCGGGAACGCGTACACGATCTCCCACGCCGGATCTTCCGTGCTCACCGTCGGCTTGTCGCCGAAGCCATCCTCGCCGGAGATGCGGACGTCGGACATGTCGATGCCCTTCACGTTCACGTACCACTGGACGGCCTCCTGCGGTGTGTCGAAGCACTTGGCGAGGTCGGCCGGGGCGCGGAACTGGTGCATCTCGTCGACGAGCCAGCCGGTCCTGTCGGCGTCCCAGAGGTCGGCCACGGCCTCCCAGCCCTGCTCGCCCTTGTGCAGCAGGAAGTAGGCGCCGTCCTCGGCATCCCTGGGCAGCGCGTAGGCGGCCAGCCAGTCGTTGTCCTCCGAACTGAAGTAGCTGAACTGGCCGTTCATGCGCCTGTCGTCATCGTTGTTGCAGGAGAAGTCGGGGATGTCGATGCCGTTCTTCTCGCAGTAGGACGTGACGGCTGCGTCGATGTCGTCCCAGTCCTTCTGTGCGTCGTCGCTGCCGCAGCCGGTCAGCAGCGCGAAGGCGGACAGGGCGAGGATCGCCACCAGAGACAGGAACATCTTCGTTCCGGGGCGCCGGATCGCGTGTCGCGAACGGCCGGACGACGTGCCACTTCCCATGACCCTGCCTTCTTTCTCCCGCTCACTCCCGGTCCCGGTCCGGACGGTCGTCCGGCCCGGGCGATGGCTCGAGGCACCTGTCGGTGGATGAGCATCCGTGAGGAATATCGACTCGCCGGAACGCAGACTTGAAGTCCGTCGGTGTGCGGCAGTGTGAACGCAGCGGGGAAGGCGGAGGGTCTGCTACCGCCGGCCCGGCCGCGATGCGGAGGATCCGGGCCGGGCCGGCGTAGCATGCGCGTGTGATTCGTAGCACTCAATGGACATCATCGTCAAGTAGATGCTACCGACCGGACGGCCGGGCAGACGGGTGTCAGTCGGCCGTCTCGCAGCGGTCGCGGCCGTTCTCCTTGGCCCGGTAGAGGGCCGCGTCCGCGCGGCCGAGCAGGTCGTCGCCGGACTCGTCGGGACGGTGCTCGGCGACGCCGAGGCTGATCGTCACGGCGCCGGCGGTCGGGAAGGCCTCGTCGCGCACTCGCTCGCGGATGCGCTCGGCAAGCGTGAGCGCCTCGTGGCCCGCGGTCTCCGGCGCCAGCACCACGAACTCCTCGCCGCCCCAGCGGGTGAGGCGGTCGCTGGCGCGCAGGCTGTCGCGCACGATGCAGGCGAGGCCCTTGAGCACGGCATCGCCGACCGCGTGCCCGAAGGTGTCGTTCACCCGCTTGAAGTGGTCGATGTCGAACATGATGACGGAGAAGGCCTTGCCATAGCGGGCGGCGCGCTGCAGCTCGTCGTTGAGGAGCTCGTAGAAGCGACGCCGGTTGAAGGCACCGGTGAGCGCGTCGGTGGTCGCGAGCTCCTCGAGCCTGATGTTCAGACGCATCAACGCTTCATTGCGCTGTGAGAGCTCGGCATGGGCCTTGGCGAGCGCCTTGGTCATGCTGTTGAAGGCGGTCGCGAAGTCGCCCATGAAGTCGACGTGCTGCGAGAAGTCACCCTCCGCGACGCGCTCGGCCTGCCAGGTGAGGTGGCGGAGGTGCGACTGCAGGTCTTTGAGGGTGCCGGCCATGACGCCACGCGACTTCAGGGTGGCGTCCAGATCGCCGTCGGCCAGCGACCTGGCGAACACGCACAACCCGCGGAGGTCGGCGAGCAGGTCGGCGAGCTCCTCGGGGGCGTCCGCCGGCAGGTCGGTCGGCCGGCAGGTGCGGAGGACCTCACGGACGGCACCGACGACCTCTGCCGCCGGGTCCGGCGCCGGCCTCGCGGCCTCGTCGGCCGCTGCTCGCCCGGTCTCGTCGCCGTCGCCCGCATCGGGCATGGGCTCGGCGGCCAGAGCGTCACGGGTCTTCCGCCCGCCGCGTGCCCGTCGCCCGTCTCGATCCTGTCGTTCGTCCCGGCGCAGCGGTACGACCACGTCGTCTCCCCGGCTCATCTCGCCTCGGCCTCGAAGCGGCAGGTGCGGTCGCCGCTGCACCAGCAGTCGACCTCCGTCACCTTGAACGGGCGCCCGGTGTACGACTCCAGCAGGGCGGCGATGAAACCCTCGTCGTAGATGCAGATCTCCTCGTCGCTGTCGGGCAGTCCGGAACAGTCGGTGTCTTCAGACACGGTCAGCACGAGGTGGCCGGCGTCGAGGTCGGCCTCCTCGACCCGCAGGATGCCGACGCCCATCTCGCGCAGCACCTCCTGCAGGCGAGAGATGTAGTGGTCGAAGTCCGCGACGTCACCGATGAGGTGGCGGTACACCTGCTCTCCGGAGAGCCTGCCGGCCTGGTACATGACGCCGTCGGTCGCTTCCGCGCCGATGCGCTGCTCGAGCGCGTCGCGCAGTGTGAACAGCAGCAGGCGGTAGAACTCCAGTCGCACCTGGGGGCCGAGGTTCGGACGGCCCAGCTCGAGGTCGCCCAGCAGCTCCCAGCGGAACGCGTAGCGGCGCTCGGCGTCCCCGCCGGTGGTCTCGGTCGTGCCTGTCATCGTTCGATCGTCCCCGGTCCTGGTGTCTCGATACCTCTCTTGCGGAGCTGTAGCCAATATCGGCAACTGTCCCGGAATCCTGACCCCCCGGCCGATCGCGGTCCTCTTTCGGCTTCCGGGATCCGTCCCGCGGCTCGATCCCCCGCCGGTTCCCGCCCGGCCGCTCTCCAGACCCGAACTCTCGCCGGCTCCGTCCACGGTGTCGCGGTCTGCTGTCGCGAGAGCCTTCCCGGTCCCTCTCGTCCGTCGCGGTGCGATAGCCTGCGGCGGGTGCCCGACAGGGGAAGCGTTCGAGGAGGAGGACGGTGGTCGCCGAGTCCGCATCGACCGAGGCTCCGCTCGCGGAGGCGCTGCTCGCTCATCGCGAGCTGGGCATGGTGCCGTTCAACGTCCCCGGCCACAAGGAGGGGCGTGGGGTGTCACCGCTCATGCGGGAGATCGTCGGGAGCACGTTCCTCGCGGCCGACGTCCCCATCTTCTCGGGGCTGCAGGACACCCGTCAGACGGGCGACCTGCTGGGCGCGTCTGAGCGCCTGGCGGCCGAGGCGTGGGGCGCGGAGCGGGCGTTCTTCCTCGTCAACGGGTCGAGCAGCGGCGTCCAGGCGCTGATCCACGTCGTCGCGCGACCGGGCGAAGAGCTCATCGTGCCGCGTAACGCCCACAAGTCGCTGCACGCGGCGCTGATCCATTCCGGCGCCCGGCCGGTGTGGACCGACCCGGGCTGCGACGACGACTGGGGCGCCCCGCTGGTGGTCTCGGCCGAGGCGGTCGAGGAGGCGCTGGCCGCCCACCCGTCGGCGACCGCGGTGGTGGTCACGACGCCGACCTGGGAGGGGCTCTGCGGCGACGTGGCCGCCGTCGCGGAGGTCGTGCACCGGCACAGCGACGCCCCGCTGGTGGTCGATCAGGCGTGGGGGCCGGAGCTGCGCTTCTGCCCGGAGCTGCCGCAGGACGCGATGAGCGCCGGCGCCGACGCCTGCGTGGTCAGCGTGCACAAGATGCTGGCCGGGTTCAGTCAGGCGGCGGTGGTGCTGGCGCGGGGCGGCCACATCGACCTCGGCCGGCTGGCGACGGTGGTCGAGATGACGCAGACGACCACTCCGATGGTGCCGATCCTCGCGTCGATCGACGCGGCCCGCGCCCAGATGGTGACCGACGGGGAGCGGCTGTGGTCGCGCGTCATCGCGCTGGCGGCGGCGATCCGCGAGGCCGTCGCCGGCATCGACGGTCTCAGGTGCCTGGGGGAGGAGTGCATCGGATGGCCGGGGGTGGCTGGCTTCCAGCCGGCGCACGTCACCGTGACGGCCCGGGAGCTCGGCGTCTCGGGGTGGGAGATGGAGGCGTTCCTTCGTGAGCGGCGCTCGGCGACGGGCGACGCCGTCAACGACCTCAACGCTGTCTTCCTCTTGAGTCACGGGACGACCGACGAGGACGCCCGGCGGCTGATCAGGGGGCTCGAGGAGATGGCCGCTCACTTCCGCGGCCAGAGCGCGACCGCCGACCGCGACGCCGGCCGCGGCGAGGGCGACGGCTCGCCCGCGGCGGCGGCTGCCGACACGTCGGCGGCCGTTCTGCCGGCCCTTCGGCGGCCGCCGCTCCCGCCCCAGGTGCTCTCGCCGCGCGAGGCGTTCTACGCGCGCACGCGGGCGGTGGCGCTCGAGGAGGCGATCGGTCGCGTCGGCGCCGAGCTCTTCACGCCGTATCCGCCCGGCATCCCCGTCCTCGTGCCGGGGGAGGAGGTCACGGCGGAGGTCGCCGGCTACCTGAGCGCGGCCGTCGCACACGGCGTCCGGGTGCACGGTCCCCACGACCCGACGCTGCAGACCGTGCGGGTAGTGGAGGCCGCGCAGGAGTGAGCAGCCGGCCGGCCCGCCGGCCGCCGCCGCCTGGATGACGCAGGCGGACGCCGGCTAGATCAGCTCGGGGTCGGTCGTGATGTCGACGAGCGAGGGGCCGCGGTAGGCCAGCGCCTGGTCGACGGCGTCGGCCAGCCGGTCGCGCTCGGTGACGCTCACCCCGTAGCCGCCGCACTCGCGGGCGAACTCGGCGAAGTCCGGGTTGACCAGCGACGTCTGCCAGACCTCCCGGCCCTCGGCCGCCTGCTCGTGGGAGATCTTCCCCAGCTGTCCGTTCTTGAGCAGGATGTGCGTCATGTCCATCCCGTACTTCACGGCCGTCGTGAACTCTCCCATGTACTGGCCGAAGCCCCCGTCGCCGCTGAGGGAGACGACCGGACGCTCGTCCTGCGCCATGCGGGCGCCCATCGCGGCCGGGAAGCTGAAGCCGATCGAGCCGAGGTAGCCGGACATGATGACCCGCTGCCGTTTCGCCTCGAAGTAGCGCCCGAACGAGTAGGTGTTGTCGCCGACGTCGACCGCGATGAGGGCGTTCTCGGGCAGCCGTTCGGAGAGGATCTGGTGGATGAAGGCGGAGGCGAGCCCCTCGCCGTTGTCGCGGGCGGCCCGGTCTTGCTTCTCGGCCCGCCAGGCCTTCCAGGCGGCCGCGATCGCCGCGCGCCGGTCGAGCGGCGCGAAGCCCCTGCCGGCGCCGGCCGGCGTACCGGCCGCCTCGCCGGCGGCCGCGCGCGCCTTCTCGAGCCGCTCGCGCAGCAGTCGTGCCGTGACCCCGACCTCACCCCACACCGGCTGGGCGATCGGGTGGAAGCGACCGATCGCCATCCGATCGAAGTCCACCTGGACGATGGCCTTCGTCCTGTCGATGCCGGTGTGCTGCGAGAACGAGGCGCCGAACACGACCAGCAGGTCGGCCTCGTTCATGAAGCCGCTCGCGATCTGGGTGCCGCTGCGCCCGAGCACGCCGGCGGCGAGCGGGTGATCGTCGGGGATCTGGCCCTTGGCCTTGAAGGTGGTCGCGACCGGGCACTCGAGCAGTTCGGCCAACGCGAGGACGTCGTCCATGTGCTCCCTGGCCCCGAAGCCGGCGATCATCATCGGGCGCTTCGCCCGCTTGATGCGCAGCACGGCGCAGACGAGCTCTTCTTCCGGCGGGCGGATGCCGATCTGCGAGAGCCGACCGTCGGGGTGGCACGGGCCGGTCGTACCGGCGTCGTGGCTCTGGATCTCGTCGGGGAGGATGAGGTGGGCCACGCCGCGCTCCACGACCGCGTGCTTGAGCGCCAGCGAGATCAGCTGCGGCCAGTCGGACTCGGTGAGCACCGTCTGGCTGAAGTGCGAGACGGCGTCGAACGTGCTCGCCTGGTCGATCTCCTGGAAGGCGCCGGGGCCCAGGACCTGGGTGTCGACCTGCCCGGTCAGTGCGAGCACAGGGACCCGGTCCATCTTCGCGTCCCACAGGCCGGTCATCAGGTTGGTGGCACCGGGGCCGGCGATGGAGAGACACGCCGCCGGGCGACCGCACGCTTTCGCGTATCCGGAGCAGGCGAACGACGCCGCCCCCTCATGCCGTATCCCGATGTACTCGAGCGTGCCGCGCTCTTCCTGGATGCGGACGGCGTCGGCCATGCCCAGGTTGGAGTGGCCGACCATCCCGAACACGTGTCTGATCCCCCAGTTGACCATCGACTCGGTGAGGACGTGGCTGACCGTCCACTCGGAATGCGACGGTCGCTCGAACTCCACGTAGACACCGTCATCGTCGCCGCCGTCGTCGCGGACCTCCGTCTCGAAGGCGCGAACGTTCGCGTCCGGTCCGTGCGCCTTGCCGCTCAGCGCATCGAACGCATGACCGTGCCAGGGGCAGCGGATCACCTCGCCGTCGAGCTCGCCCTCGTGGAGCGGCCCCCCCTGATGGGGGCAGGCGCCGAGGATGGCGCCGTACTCGTCGCCGACCCGGCTGACGACGAGCTTCTCCGTGCCGACGGTCACGACCGTCTTCTCTCCCGGCGCCAGCTCGTCCGGGCCGGCCGCCTTGATCCACTCCGGCTCCGGCGCCTCCCGGCGCCGATGGGCGGCCGAGATGGTGAGCGCTTCGTCGTCGCGGAAGTCGGCGTACCAGTGGGAGCCGTCGCAGCGCGGCTTGTTCCGCGACGCGCCGCAGCGGCAGAGGCAGTAGTGCTCCTCCGAGGCGCTCTCGCCCAGATCCTCGTCGACCAGCTCGATGCCGCCCCTGACCTGGTACGGCCCGTTGTGGTCGATGTGCAGCTCGGGCTCGGCGTCGTGATCGCGATGCTCGACGCCGTCTTCGCTGTAGGAGAGGGCGCCCGACGGGCACAGGCCGACGACCCGCTTGACCTCTTCCGCCGGCGCCCCGTCGGGCCGCGCGAAGGGCTTCCCACCGAACACCTCCGGCAGCTCGTCGGTGCAGAAGCCGGCGTGCGAGCAGATGCCGCGGTTGTCGTGGACGGTGAGCTCGGCGCCGACGTGGTCGTCGCGCCGGTCCTCGACCCGGTCCGGCTCCTTGTTGCCGCGGAAGCCGACGGCTTCGTGGGTGTTGTCGCAGAACGGCTTGGTGTGAGAGTGCCCGCAGCGGCAGAGGTACATCTCCGGCTCGGTGTCGATCGCCTCTCCGCGAGAGTTCGTGAAACGCTCGACGTCGCGGGCCCGGTACGGCCCGTTCTTCGTCGGCTTGATCGACGGGTGCCTCTTGCCGTCAGGACCTTCCTGGATGTCTGCGGGTGTCTCCTCGGTCACGATCTGCTCCTCGCGCCGCATTCCGGTCGACCTCGCGGTGAGTATAGGGGAGAGCCCTCGACCGCGACAGGGCGCCGGGCGACCGCGGCAGTCGTTCGGCATGGCGGCCGGCACAGCGGCGGAGAGTGGTGGGCGATCGTTGACAACCCCAGAAGACAGCGTACATAATGGCGTTGACTGACCGTCCGGTCAAACATGACTTTTGCGGGATGTTCGTACGTCGTGGCGAAGCTGTCACGCCTTCGCTGCCGGATGTCGTGCGGGCACGCTGCGGAGGCCGGCGGGGGTGTGACAAGGGGGCGATGCCGCTGGACGATCCATCCGACTACCGTCACTCGAAACGGGGGTCGCAACCCATGAGCACCACACCTGCTCACACGGATCCTGAACTCCACGCCGAGATCGAGAAGCGTCTGGCTGAGATCACGGCCCCGGACTACGAGGATCCGGCTCGCAAGGACTTCACCGCGCTCGACTGGGTCGCCTTCGCAGGCTTCCTGGCCGCCTGCGCCGTCGGCTTCATCATCTGGGGGTACTGACCATGCCCGAAGAACAACAGGTGGAGGAGTTCGCGCAAACGTCGACCAAGGACGCTCTGTTCGGCACCGTCCCGGTCACCCGGGGCGAGCGCCAGTGGGGCTTCCTCGACTTCAGCTGGGTGATGACCGGCCTTGGCATCGCCACCTGGGCGTTCCTGATCGGCGGCGATGTCGTCTACTTCCTCGGCCTCAAGGCCGGTATCGCGGCCATGGTCCTCGGCAACGCCATCGGCCTCTTCTTCGTCATCACCAGCGTGCTCGGCAACACCAAGTACGGGCTCGAACACTTCACCCTCGTCAGGGCGGCGTTCGGCCGGCACGGCGTCAAGCCGCTCATCTACCTCATCAACTTCCTGGTCGCCGTCGGCTGGTCCGGCATCCTGGCGATCATGTTCGGCCGCGCGGCGGTCAACGTCATCAACGCGCTGGCCGGCACCGAGTACGGCGGCGACCACGCCTTCGTGGCCCTGTTCGGCGTCATCGCCCTGATCCTGACGTGGCTGGTCGTGGTCAAGGGTCCGGTCGCCCTGAAGTGGTTCAACCGCATCATCGCCCCGGGCCTCACCATCGTCATCATCGTCATGCTGGTCTTCCTCTTCAGCGAGAACAGCTGGAGCGACTTCACCTCTGTGCAGCCGCTGGAGCCCTTCGGCAACAAGATCGTCGACTTCATGATGGTCGTCGAGTTCAGCATGGCCGGGGCGCTCTCGTGGTGGCCGTCGCAGGGGAACCTGACCAGGCTCGCGAGGACGCAGCGCGGAGGGGCCTGGGCCTGTGTGATCGGCCTCTTCGTGGTCACCATCGTCGCCCAGACGGTCGGTCTCATGGCCGCGCTGTGGTACGGCGACGCCGACCCGACCAGCTGGATGATCCCGCTCACCGGGGCCGGCATCGGCGTGCTGATCCTCCTCTGGATCGCGTTCGCCAACATCACCACCATGTCGGTGCAGGCGTACCAGGTCTGCATCGCCATGCGACAGGAGGGGGTCAAATACCTCTCGACCATGCCGTGGGGCCTGCTGATCGGCATCTTCCTCGGCCTCTCGGCCCTGCTGCTGATCCGGCCCAGCGCCATCTACGACAACTTCTTCACGTTCCTCTACTGGATCGGTGTCAGCTACGCGCCGCTGATCGGCATCATGTGGGCCGACTACTTCCTGCTGCGCGGGCAGAAGATCGACCTGTACGCGCTGTTCGACCACCGCGACGACTCGCCCTACGGCTACTGGAAGGGCTGGAACATCGGCGCCTACGTGGCGTTCGCGGTCGGGTTCGGCACCTATCTGGCGCTGCTGAACCCGGTGTCGCTGTGGTACTCGGCGCCGTTCCCCTACCTGTCGGCAACGGTGCCGTCGCTGGCGGCCGGCGGCATCCTCTACTTCATCATCGCCAAGCTCTGGCTGCGGCGGGCGGGCAAGGGTGGCTACCTGCCGCGGACGGTCGCGGAGGACGCAGGAGCACCGACGGCTTGACGTTCTGCCCGCGAGGTCGACGTGGCGCCTGTCTGAGCGCCGGTCGTCAAGTGGTGCCGGGCCCCAGGCTCGACGCCGACGCGACGCCCAGCCGTTCCAGCGAACCGCGCGGTGCGATCGACGGCTCCCCGGCGGCATGCACCCGCCGGGGAGCCGTCGCTCATCACCGCCATCCTGAGGCAGCGCGGCCCAACCGGGATGCCGGCGACGCATCGTGCCTCGAGACGCATGCCGTCATCGTCTCGGTCGTTCCGAAGGGGCGCAGAGCGGATCCAGCGTCGCGGGATCCGGGGGCCGGCCATGTACGGCTACTAATGTGACAATCGGTCGTCGACCGGGACAGAATCGATCTCGAGAGGCGGGCGATCGAGGCCTCCGGCCCGCTGCGTTGCCTCGGCCCTCGTCGAGCTCCGCGGGGGAAGAGACGTGCGGTACGACGGACGAGTCGTGGACGCCTGCGTCGATGAGGTGGAACGAGGAGGCTTCTCCGTCTTCTCCGGGATGTGAGTCCGCATCTCGATCAGCGCTCCTTGCCGGTCTGCCGGTGGTACTGCCGCGACCGGGACGGGGGGGGTCAGGTGTCCCGGTCGGCAAGCAGCGTCAGCGTCGCCGCCGCGAATCGAGGTGCACTTCGCGAGAGGATGGCGAGGAGTGCGCACGTGTCCAGTGCTGGCGCGTCGTAGTCCCTCGCTTGTCTGGCGACGACCCCGAGCATGCGCGTTGGAGCATGGGAGAGGATCCGGCACAGGAACTCGTCCGGAGTCACCACGGTCGGTGCCTGGAGCAGGCGGAGATGCGGCGGGAAGTGGCGGGTGTTCTCCGTGACCAGGTAGTCGGCCCGACTCGCGAGGGCTGCAGCGAGCACATGGCGGTCCTCGCGGTGGTTGGTCTGCTCCCCCACGAGCTTCGCAGGCACACGGATCCGCGCGTCGGGAAAGGCTGCTTCCATCAGCGCGAGGAGCCGGTCGGTGTTCTCACGGCTCTGGCGGCGCTCAAGGGCACGCCGGAGCTCCGCGAGTATCTGTGCGGACCATCGCGGGACGAACAGGCCTGCCTCGGCCGTGCGCAGGAGCGTGTCGCGGACGTACATGGGGTAGAGGACGCAGGCGTCAAGGAGCGCGACGACGGGTCGCGCGGGCGGCAGATCAGGGATCGAGCTCAAGGCGCTGCGACAACCGGCTCAGCTCACGCAAGGCGTCCCTGCGCTCCTGCATCCGTGTCTCGCGATACGCCAGCACATCCTCGAGTCGTACGCGTCTGCGGGGTCCGACCTTGTAGTAGGGCATCACGCCGGTCTCCAGCAGCTTCACAAGGTAGGGCCTGGAGACGCCCAGGAGATCCGACGCCTCTTGTGTCGAGAGCTCCCTTCGAAGCGGCTCCACCGCCACGACCGCTCCGCTCGCGAACTCCTCGAGCGCCAGGCGGAGGACTCGCTGGGCCGAGCCGGGCAGCGGGAGTTCACGATCGCCTACGGCGAGCCGGGGAGGGGAATCGTCGTCCGCGGTGTCGAGCAGGTCGGCAAGCCTCGCCAGGTGCCGGCGTTCGGCACCTTCCGGTGGATCGACGGTGGTGCGTCGCTCCGCGGTCTTGTGTGTCATTGGTCGCTCTCCTGCATGGACGTGCGCTCAGAGTAGCAGATGAACGAAGCGAACGAAAGATACGATGTGAACGAATCCCATGGGCTGCCGCGATATGACCGCGGGGCGCACGTCAGCGCCCCTTGCCGGTCTGCCGGTAGTACTGCCGGGTCGCCTTCTTGATGATCTTCCACTTGCGCTGTTCCTCGTTGCGCAGCCGGACGTCGGTCTTCGCCGCCGCCACCTCGGCCTCGCGCAGGAGCTTGTGGTAACTCTCGAGCCTGTCCCCGGGCAGCTCGCCTGCCTCCACGGCGGCGAGGACGGCGCAGCCCGGCTCCGTCGTGTGGGTGCAGTCGCGGAAGCGGCACGACTCGGCGACGTGCTCGACGTCGGCGAAGGCGCCGGCGACGCCCTCCTCCGACCCGGTCAGCGCCAGGGCGCGCAGGCCGGGCGTGTCGATGAGCAGTCCGCCGCCGGGGAGCGGGACCAGCTCGCGGCTGACCGTCGTGTGCCGGCCGCGGCCGTCGGTGGCTCGCACCTCGCCGGTGCGCTGCCGCTCCTCGCCGAGCAGGGCGTTGATGAGCGTCGACTTGCCGCCGCCCGACGGACCCAGCAGGACGGCCGTCTGTGCTTCTCCCAGATGCCCGGGTATGGCGTCGAGCCCGGCGCCGGTCGCGGCACTGGTGAGCAGCACGTCCGTGCCGAGCGCGATGTCCTCGACGTCGCGTACGGCCGCCTCCGGATCGGGCGACAGGTCGGCCTTGGTGAGCGTGATGACCGGCGTCGCGCCGGAGTCCCACACCAGCGCCAGCTCTCGCTCGAGTCGGCGCAGGTTCGGCGGCCCGTCTAAAGGATGGACGATGAACGCCACGTCGACGTTGGCGGCCAGCACCTGGACGTGCGAGGGCTCGCCGGGGTCGCCGCGGACGACGGCGCTCTGCCGGTCGAGCACCGCCTCGATCTGCGGCACGTCGATTCCCGGCGGCGCGAAGAGGACGACCCAGTCGCCGACGGCCGGCAGGTCGGCCGGGCCGCGGGCGGCCTTGACGAGGGCCGCCGCCGGGGCCGCTCTGACGATGCCGTCGCCGCTCGCGACCAGGGCGCTGCCCCGGTCGGCGCGTACGACCCTGGCGGGTCGCCGCTCGCTATCGGGCCGCCGGTCGTCGCCGGGCCACCGCTCGTCGCCGAAGCGCCGGTCGTCGCCGGACCACCGCTCGTCGCCGGAGTGCGGGTGGTCACCCGATCGGGCGTGGTACAGCGCCCGCCAGCGGTCGGAGTAGCCGAGAGAGTAGAGGTCTGAGGGATGAGACATCGCGGGTCCTTGTGGACGGGGTGCCCGCGGCGTGGTTCAGGCGCGGCGCACCGGGGTGGAGACGGACGAGTATGGCGACGCTTCCCGCGCCGCGGTGCCGACGGCATGCATACTTCTCTCGCCTCCTTCCTCCGGTCGATCGCGTGCGGAGATGCTATCAGGTGTGTCGTGCGGCCGCCGAGTGGTCATACTGACCGCACCATGGCGACGCTCTTCGCAGGCACGTCCGGATTCGCCTACCCCTCGTGGAAGCCGGACTTCTACCCCGAGAAGCTGCCCCAGAGCCGCTTCCTCGAGTACTACTCGGGACGGCTCAACGCGGTCGAGGTCAACTACACGTTCCGCCGTCTGCCGTCACAGAAGACGCTGGAGAGGTGGGTCGAGGCGACGCCCGACCACTTCGTCTTCGTCGCGAAAGCGCACCAGCGGATCACCCACTTCGCCCGGCTTGAGGACGTGGAGGAGTTCACCTCCGTCTTCCTCGCTGCGATGGAGCCGCTGCGGGCGGCCGGCAAGCTCGGCCCGCTGCTGTTCCAGTTGCCGCCGTTGTTCAAGCGGGACGAAGAGCACCAGGCGCGGCTGCAGAGGTTCCTCTCGTTCGTCGGAGGAAGGGGGTCAGCAGAGAGCGGACGGTCCATGAACGACGGGCCGGATCATGAAGGCAGCGGTGACCGTCTCGTCGTCGAGTTCCGGGACTCGTCGTGGTTCGTCGACGAGGTCTTCGCACTGCTGCGTGAGCGGGGCGCGGCCCTCTGCGTCACCGACGCCGAGGCGCTCGACGTGCCGGACGTCGCCACGGCCGGCTTCGTCTACTACCGGCTGCGCCGGCAGGACTACGCCGATGCCGACATCGACCGGTGGGGAGAGCGTGCCGGCGGGCACCTCGCCGCCGACCGCGACGCCTATGTGATGCTCAAGCACGAGGACGACCCGGGCGGAGCGCTGCAGGCGGAACGGCTGCTGGCTGCCGCCTCCTGACGCCGGCTGCTGTCGTCTTGCGTCCGCAGCTGCCTCCTGACGCTCACGCCTACCGTCTTGCGCCGGTCGCTTGGCGGCCTGGGCCGTCTCCGCCCCTGAACGCTCCCAGCCCCTCGCGCGACGGCCGTCAGGGCACGTAGGGGACGAGGTTCACCCTGCCGCCGTCGACGGCGTAGTCGCAGCCGGTGACGTAGGCGGCTGCGTCGGAGAGCAGGAAGGCGACCACGGCGGCCACCTCGTCCGGCTCGCCCAGGCGGCCGAGAGCGATGGTCGCGTTGCACGCCGCGGTGGCCTCGGCCAGGTCCTCGCCCTCGGCGAGCTCCTTGAACAGGAGCGGCGTGTCGACGGCGCCCGGCGACACCGAGTTGACCCGCACGTTGGCCGGCGCCAGTTCGGCCGCCAGGGCGCGGACCATGGCGCAGATGCCGCCCTTGGTCGCGCTGTAGGGCGCGTAACCCCAGTCGCCGATGTGGGCCAGCTCGGACGCGATGCACACGATCGAGCCGCCCGGACGCCCCGCCAGCGCTCGCGCGGCCTCGCGCAGGACGTTGAAGCAGCCGGTCAGGTTGGTCGCCAGCAGCCGCGCCCACTCCTCGTCGGTGGTCTCGGCGAGCGGACCGACGAGGGAGATGCCGGCGTTGCTGACGACGCCGTCGAGCGGTCCGCGCTCGGCGGCGGCGGCGAAGGCGGAGGCGACGGCCTGTGGGTCGGCGACGTCGGCGCCGACCGCGACGGCGTCCCGGCCTGGCCGGGCGCACTCCGCCGCCGCGCCCTCGAGGTCGGCGTCCGGAAGGTCCACGAGCACCGGCACGGCGCCTGCGTCCGCGAGCCGCAGCGACGTCGCTCGCCCGATCCCCGAGGCTGCGCCGGTCACGAGCACGATCTTGTCCCTGAGTCCGTCCATGACCACGTCTCCTGTCGTCCACTGGTGGCTCGAAGCTCGCAACTCGCCGCTCGCCGGGACCGAGCCCGTCTGTGAAGCCGTATCGGACACGATTGTACGGCGGTGGCGACCGTGCGAGGAGGGATCTGCGCGCGACGTGCGCTGCGGACGTGCGGCGCGACCGTGTGCGAAGCTCGAGACCCAGCGAGAGACCCCCGCGGAGGACCCGCACGAGTGACCCTTCGAGAGGCCCGCGCGAGAGGCCGGGTGCGTTCTCCGGTCGCGTCGTCAGCGATGACGGAATAGTGTCGCGGTGTGAGCATCGGATCCCGCGGGTCGCCAGACTCGGCCGTCGGGCGTCGGGTCGGGCGGCCGGCAGCCGGTGGCGCGAGAAGGAGGACGGGGATGATCTTCAACGTCGACGCCGAGTGGCGCTACGCGGCGGTGGACCGCTGGACCGAGGGGGCCGCGTCGGTCGTCCTCCTCACCTTCGATGTCGATGGGGAGACGGCCCTCCTGGGCGACGACCCGCGCTTCGCGACCATGCCCGGCTCGCTCTCTCAGCTCAGCTACGGCCCCACCGTCGGCGTCCCGCACATCCTTGCCATGCTCGAGCGGCAGGGGAAGCCGGCGACCTTCTTCGTGCCCGGGTGGACCGCCGATCATCATCCTCACTGTGTGGAGCGCATCCTCGAGGCCGGCCACGAGATCGGTCATCACGGCTACCTCCATCTCATGCCCACCGCGCTGGATGCGGGCGCGCAGCGCGAGGAGTTGGAGCGTGGGCTCGAGGCCCTCGCCCGGCACGGCGTGACGCCGGTCGGCTACCGGGCCCCGAGCTGGGAGCTCTCGCGCGAGACGATCGCCATGCTGCCCGAGTACGGCCTCACCTACGACTCGTCGCTGATGGACGACGACCGGCCGTACCTGCTCGACACGGCCGGCGGCCACCTGGCCGAGCTGCCGAGCGGCCATCACTTCGACGACTGGGTGCAGTACGGCTTCTTCTGGGAGCCGGACATGGGCCGCAGCTGCCGCCGTCCCGGTGCGGTCGCCGCCATGTGGAGAGAAGAGATCGACGCCGCACGACAGGAGCGATCCCTGGTGACGCTGGTCAACCATCCGCTGCTGAGCGGCCGGCCGGCGCGGGTGCGCGCCCTGGAGACGGTGATCGAGTACGCCGACTCGCTGTCCGACGTGACCTTCGCGCGCTGCGGCGACGTCGCCCGGCGCCTGCTCGAGGCGCCGAATGACGAGCTGACGGCCGAACGGCCGGACTGACCCCACCGCGAGGCGGACCGCCGGGGCACGACGAGCCCGCCGCCTGCCGCACGGCCACGGCGCTTCCGGCCCGGCGTGGCCCGGCGGTCCTTCGACCGGCTACGCGGTCCGGAGTACTCCGCACGGCCTCAGGCTCTTTCGCGCCCGAGCGGGAGAGACCAGCTTTCCGCGACACCGGTCTCCAGGCACGGAGGCCGATGCGGGGTCGTTACGCGTGTGCCCCTATCACACGTTAGGCTACTATCTGGCCATCATGATGGCGCGTGGGCCGCGGAGGCCGCTTCCCGCCCATGCCCGAGACAGGGGGAGGATCCGATGACGGACGAGCTGGTCTCTGCGCCGCTCACCGAAGCTCTGCTGGCCCACAGACAACGGGACTACGCGCCGTTCAACGTGCCCGGTCACAAGCAGGGGAGAGGGGCGTCGCCGCTCCTGCGGGAGGCCCTGGGACAGGCCTTCTTCGACGTCGACGTCCCCATCTTCTCCGGCCTCCAGGACACCAGGCAGACCGAGGATCTGCTCGGCACCGCGCAGGCGCTGGCAGCCGAGGCCTGGGGCGTCGACCGTGCGTACTTCCTGGTGAACGGTTCCAGCAGTGGCATCCACGCACTCGTCCTTGCCGTTGCGCGGCCCGGCGAAGACCTGATCGTGCCGCGCAACGCCCACAAGTCGCTCCACACCGCCCTGATCCTCTCCGGCGCTCGTCCGGTCTGGATCGACTCCGGCAGCGATCCGTACTGGGGCGCCCCCTTGCCGGCGTCGAGCGACGCCGTGGACGCATCACTGCGCGCTCATCCCGGGGCGACCGGTGTCGTGGTGGGGACGCCGACCTGGGAGGGCCTGTGCGGCGATGTGGCCGCTATCGCCGACGTGGTCCATCGTCGGACCGAAGCGCCTCTGGTGGTCGATCATGCGTGGGGTGCGGCGTTGCGCTTCTGCGAGCAGTTGCCGCCGGATGCCATGGCCGCAGGTGCCGACGCCTGTGTGGTCAGCATCCACAAGACGCTCGCCGGCCTCACGCAGGCGGCGATGGTGCTCGCACGGGGAGGGCGGATCGACCCGGGTCGGCTCGAGACCGCCGTCGGGATGACGCAGACGACGTCCCCCATGGTCCCCATCCTGGCGTCGATCGACGCGGTCCGCGCTCAGATGGTCGCCGACGGAGAGCGGTCGTGGTCGAGGGCGCTCGAGTCGGCCGCGTCGATCCGCCGCAGTGTGGCGGAGCTGGATGGGTTCCAGTGCCTGGGCGACGAATGCACCGGATGGCCCGGCGTCGCGGCGTTCGAGCCGACGCACGTCACCATCACAGCCCGAGACCTCGGTGTGTCGGGCTGGGATCTCGAGAAGATCGTGCGAGGCGAACGGGCGGTGGCTCTGGACCTGGCAGACGACCTGAACGTGGTCTTTCTGCTGAGTCACGGGACGACCGACGAGGATGTGAGCCGTCTTCTTCGGGCGCTCGAGGACGCGGCCGCTCGCGCTCGTGGTCTGGAGGGGTCCGCGCGGGAGGCTGTCCCCGCAGCTCTGCGGCGCCCGCCGCTTCCACCGCAGGTGCTCCTGCCGAGGGAGGCGTTCTACGCGCAAGCGAAGCCCCTCCCCCTCGGCGCCAGTGTCGGTCGGGTCAGCGCCGAGCTCCTCACGCCCTATCCGCCCGGCATCCCGGTGCTGGTGCCGGGGGAGCGGGTCACCGAGGAGATCGTCGACTACGTGACCGCTGCCCTTGCGCAGGGGGTGCGCATCCACGGGCCGCACGATGCCACGCTGCGAACGGTGCGCGTCGTCGCCGACGCCGGCGGGGACTGAGCCGCACCGCCATCCGGCCCCTTGCCCCGACGCTGCTTGACCACCTCGCCGCGAGTGCTAGGATACATGACGCTTGTGCTAAAAAAGCCGTCTGTGCTTGGCTGAGGAGGTCGCGCGCACCATGACGCCAGTCCACGAGGACACGCTGGACGTATTGCGTAACGAGGTCGCCCGTCGCACGAGCGTCTCGGGCGCGCTTTGGTCGGACGCGCAGTCGCTGTACCCACGTGGCGAGATCAGCGCTGCGAGAAAGTTCGATCCCTGGCCCTTCTATGCAGCACGAGCGAAGGGCTCGCACATCTGGGACGTCGACGGTAACAGGTACGTGGACTGCTGCATGTGCTACGGGACCCTCCTCCTGGGTCATGCGCCGGCGCCGGTCGTCGACGCGCTACGACAGCAAGCTCCGGCCGGCCTTCACTACGGCGCTCCGCATCCACTCGAGATCCCGTATGCGCGGAAGCTCCTCAAGTGCCTGCCGGGGATGCAGCGCATCATCCTCGCCAACTCCGGTAACGAGGCGGTGCAGAAGGCGATCACCCTTGCTCGTGCGTTCACGGGCCGGAACAGGGTCGCCAAGCTGGAGGGCGGCTTCCACGGATCGAACGAGTACTCGTACTGGAGTATCTCCTGCGATGAGAGCTGCATGGGGTCGGAGAAGCGGCCCGCGCTGGTGCCCCAGGCCGCCGGCATGCCGCGGCGGGCGAGGGAGGACGTGCTCCTGTTGCCGTTCGACGCCGACGGCGCAGCCGAGCTGATAGAGGAGCACGCCGACGACCTGGCGGTCGTCCTCCTGGAACCGGTGCTCGGCGCCGGGGGCGGCCTGCCCGTACCCGAGAGCCTGCTCGCCCGTCTGCGCGAGGTCACCCGCCGGACGGGGACGCTGCTCCTGTTCGACGAGATCATCACCGGTTTCCGCATGGGCCTCGGCGGTGCGCAGACGTGGCTCGGTGTCACGCCGGACATCGGTCTGTTCGGCAAGGCGGTAGGCGGTGGTCTGCCGATCGGCATCATCAGCAGCACGGCCGAGATCGTCGACCATTGCCTGGACCTCAGCCCCGATCTCGCGGTGGCCGGCACGTTCTCGGGCAACGCGATGAGCATGGCGGCCTCCAACGCGCTCCTCGATCACGTGATGCTCCACTCGCACATCTACGAGGAACTGGCCGCGAAGGGCGACTATCTGAGGTCGTCCTTCAACGCGTACGTCGCAGAACGCGACTGGCCGTTGTTCATGACCGGCGCGGGTTCCATGTGGCAGGTGCACGCTTGTGCCCCGCCGGCCGAGTGCCCACGGGATCTCGTGCGCGAGGATCCTCGCCTGCTGGCGGAGTTCTCGATGCGTCTACGCCTGGAGGGCGTCTTCGTACCGGCGCCGCTCCACATCAGCTTCCTGTCGACTGCGCACTCGGACGAGGACGTCGAGACGGTACTGGGCGCCCTGAAGAGGACGGCGGACGGCTGCCTCCAGGGACTGGCTCGATGAGCGGGATGACGCGTTCGGATCGGGCCGTCTGCGGCGACCTGACTCGGAGCTCGCTCCTCGCACCACGGCGTCTGCTGGCGAAGCTTGTGCACAAGCACTGTCTAGTCAACGAGACCATGGACATCCGCACGTACTGCGCCGGGCCACTCTCCGCATAGCCTCTTGACGACAGGGGGTTCCTTGCGTCCCAGAATCCGATCCTTGGAGGCAGGCGGTCATGCACGAAGCCGTCGCGAAAGTCAGGGAAGCCATCGCCGAGTACGACGAGGCGGGTGCCGAAGAGGCGGCCCGCACGGCGCTGGCCGACGGGGTCACACCTGAAGAACTGGTCGAGGACGGCGTCCGGGCGGCGCTGACAGAGATCGGCGCCGACTTCGAGGCTGGGAGGAAGTTCCTGCCTGAGCTGGTGGTCGCCGGCGAGATCGCCGGCAAGGTGGCCGACCTGGTCGAAGAGAACCTGGTCGCCGACGGGTCGGGTGGGGAACGGGGCTCCATCGCCCTGGGTACCGTCAAGGGCGACATCCACTCCGTCGGCAAGAACATCGTCGCCCTGATGATGAAGGCCAGCGGGCTGCGCGTCGTCGACCTCGGGACCGATGTCTCCGTAGACGAGTTCCTGCGGGAGGCCGAGAAGGTCGATGCCATCGGGCTCTCGGGTCTGCTGACGACTGTGAGCCGCTCGATGAAGGAGATCATCGCTGCGGTGCGCGAGCGGGACCCCGATGCCCTCGTCATCACCGGTGGCGCCTGCATGAACCAGGAGCTGGCGGAGGCGCTCAACGTGCTCTACGGACCCGACGCCGCCAGCGGCACGAAGATGATCACCGAACTGCTCGGGGAGAAGGAGCGTGTGGGATGACGGCACACTCGGGACGACTGGCGCTGACCCCGCTGCTCGGCGACGAGGAGCGCGAGACCATCCACAAGAACGCCCTCGAGCTGCTGCAGCGGCTCGGGCTTCTCTGCAACCACGCCGAGATGCTGGACTACTTCCGTGAGGTCGGCTGTGAGATCGGACCGGTCCGCGACAAGCCCGTCGGTGCACGGCAGGTCCTCTTTCCCGAGGAGACGGTGGCGGAGGCGCTGGCCGCTGCGAACAAGCAGTTCACCGTGCACCCGACGGCGCCCGGCTACCCAGCGATCGAGCTTCGTCCCGGCCATCGGTGCTTTGTCAGCCAGGGTGGCGACTACGTCTGGGACATCCGCAGCGGCGAGCTGCGCCCGGGCACCATGGCCGACGTGATGGCGATGTCACGGCTCATCGACTCCTGCGAGCACGTCAGCGCGCAGTTCACGACGATCTACTGGATGTTCGATCTGGTGCCACAGGACGCCTTCGACCGCTACGGCCTGTGGGAGATCATGATGAGCCTGCAGTGCCTGAACTGCGGCAAGCCCAAGCTCGGTGTCTACTCGACGGCCATCCCGACAGAGGTGCCGACCTGGTTGAGCACGTTGCAGCTGTGCGCCGGCGGGCCGGAGGCGTTCCGCGAACGGCCGACCGGCGTACTTGCCGTCGCCTGTGCCTCGCCGTTGTTCCTCGGTGGCGCCGTCGAGAAGGACGATCCCTGGGGGCATGCGGACTCCATCTGCCTGGTGGCCAAGGCGGGGTGTCCGCTCGCCCTCGAGCCGGACGGGATGCTCGGCTCCAGCGCTCCGGCCACGCCGGCCGGTCTCGTGACCCAGGCGGTGGCCGAAGTGCTGGCGATGAACGTCGCAGTGCAGGCCGTCAATCCCGGCAACCCGGTGATCCTCAACGACTACACCGGCAGCACAGACATGGCCACCGGCGGCAAGGCCGAGGTCCGGCCGGAGGCGGTCACCGTCCATGTCGCGCTGGCTGAGATGGGACAGCATCTCGGCCTGCCGGTCTGGACCATCAACAGCCCCGCCGCGGTGGAGGCGGACGCGCAGTTCGCGTGGGAGGCGATGGCGACCTACTTGTCCCAGTACCTCGCCGGTGTGAATCTCATCGGTTCGATGGGAGGGCTGTCGACCGACGACGTCTTCGATCCCCGCTCCCTCGTCATGTCCAACGAGATCGCCGGCTGGGTCAAGCACTTCGCCCGTGATCTGGTCGTGGACGATGAGCACATCGCGCTGGACCTGATGGTCGAGGCCGGCACCGCCCCGCAGGGGGGCAACTACCTCGGCAAGCGGCATACGCTCACGCACTTCCGCGACGTCAACTGGCAGCCGTCGGCGCTGACCAACGCCCTTGCCCGCGACGCCTGGCTCGATGCCGGCAGCGTGGGGATCGACGAGCGCGTCCGCACCCGTATCGAGGAATCGCTGGCGACCCACACGCCGGCCGTCCCGGATGACCTCGCGGCGGCGCTGCGAGAGAACATCGCCGCCATCCTCGACCGCGAGGGCGTCGCCGCGGACGAGGCCGAGCGGATCATGGAGGCGACCTACTGGCGGCCGTGAGGGAACCTGGAGCGCAGTCTCCCGTCATGCGGCGGGCGGGCCGCCGGTGGTCGCCCGCCGCCCTCGATCGCCGTGGGCACGCACGTCGGGATCGACCTCGAGGGTGCTTTCTGTCGCGAATGACTCCCGAACGACCGACCGGTCGTCACGACAAGAGGAGGAACGAACCGTGAACCACACAGCCGGGAATGCCGGAGACCCTCGTCGGTCCAGGAGCCTTCCTGCCATGCGCAGGTTCCGCGGGCGGCACTTCCTCGATGCGCTCGACTACACGCCCGAGGAGCTCCTCGATCTGATCGAGTTCTCGCTGGCGCTCAAGCGCCTGTGGGCGAGACGACCGCTGACCCCGTTCCTGCCGGGGTCCCACCTCGCCATGATCTTCCAGATGCAGTCCACGCGTACCCGGGTGAGCTTTGAGACCGGCATCGCTGAGCTTGGCGGAGAATCCGTGTACCTCCGCCCCGGCGAGATCCACCTGGGAGTCCGCGAGTCGATAGGCGACACGGCTCGCGTGGTCTCCGAGTACGTCGACGTCGTGATGGCGAGGCTCGTGGAGCACTCCGAGCTCGAGGAGTTCGCCCGTGGTTCCTTGACGCCGGTGATCAGCGGCTGCGATGCGACCCTTCACCATCCGGTGCAGGCGCTGACCGACGCCATGACGATCGTCGAGGAATGCGGCGACCTGTCCGGTCGCACCATGGCCTTCGTCGGCGAGAACGACGTGATGTGCAACACGACGCTCAGAGTGTTCAGTCATCTGGGGATGAACATCCGGTGCGCGACTCCGCCCGACTCTCCCTTGAGTGACGAGCTGCGCGCCACGGTGAGCGCCAACTGCGAGGCGCGCGGGACCGAGTTCGTCGTGGCGAGCGATCCGGTCGAAGCCGTCGACGGCGCCGACTTCGTGCAGGCCACCGTCTTCTACTGGGACGACAGCGACGACAGCAAGGACCGAGCGAAGCAGATGCGGGACTGGGGCTTCCAGGTCGGCGAGGAGCTGTGGAAAGCGACCAGGCCTGATGCCCGCTTCATGCACTGCCTGCCTGCCCGGCGCGGAGACGAAGTGACGGACGAGATCATCGACAGCGCTGCATCGCTGGTCTGGAAGCAGGCGGCCAATCGCAAGCACTTCCAGAAAGGGCTGATGCTGGCCCTGGTCGGCATCGACACGCTGCCCGAGGATCCCGACATGCAGGAGATCGGACTCGCCCTGCTGCGGTGAGTGCGCAAGGGAATCGTCATGAGTGAGGTGAGGACCGACCGCGCCGTCATGACCGTCCTGGGACCGGTCCCGGCGGCCGAGCTCGGATTCACGTCCATGCACGACCACGTCCTCTGGGACGGGCGCGGCTACCGCCGCCGCTGGGAGAAGCAGCTGCCCACGGACGGTCCGGTCAAGCCGGACGATCCGGTGACGCTCGAGAACATCGGCCTGCTCCAGCACGACATGAACCTCAGCTGGGACGCGGTGACGATGCGTGACCGCGAGGTCATGACCGAGGAGCTGCGGGAGTATCGGAAGGCTGGGGGGCGGTCGCTCGTCGAGATGAGCGCCGTCGGGCTGCGCTGCGACATCGAGGGCGTCCGCGAGGCCTCGCGTGCGTCGGGCGTCAACATCGTCGCCACCACCGGTTTCTACACCGGCGACTTCTGGCCGGAGGAGTACCGGGGCTGGTCGATCGAACGGTACGAAGAGCACATGCTGCGCGAGGTCGAGGAGGGCATCGACGGAACGGACGTCAGAGCCGGCCACGTGAAGATCGCCCTCCTCGACCTGTCGCGCGACGAGGAGAACGCGCTGCGGGCGGCCGCCCGGGTGGCCGCCACGACCGGCCTCTCGCTCACCGTGCACCCCTGCTTCGGCATCGGCGGCGGCCACGACCGTGTCGCCCGCATCGTCCTCGACGAGGGGCTGGCGCCCGAGCGGGTGGTGCTGGCTCACAGTCAGGCCTTCATCATGGGCAGCGAGCACTTTGCCACGCTGATCACCCAGCCCGAGCTCGGCAACCTGCGCTTCGACCACCTCGATGTACTCCTGGAACAGGGCTTCAACCTGTCGGTGGAGTGCTTCGGTCACACGTGGGCGGTGGAGACGACCGGCTGGGTGCTCGAGACCGACTGGCAGCGGCTCGCCACCGTCGTGCACCTCGTGCGTGCCATGGGCTCGACGCAGGTCGTGCTCGGCAACGACGTCTACCTGAAGATCCTGACCCGTCGCTTCGGAGGCGCCGGCTACAGCCGTCTTCCCGGCTTCGTCGCCCCCTTCCTGCGCAAGATCGGCGTCTCCGACTTCGACCTCCGCCGGATGACCGTCGAGAACCCGGCCCGGATCCTGTCCGCGCCGGAGCGGGGCACCGGTCCGGGTCGACTCGCCGGAGACGGTGAGGGCCTGCACGACAAGTCCGGCGGCACCGGCTCCGGCCCGGCCGCGTCGTAACGAGGAGAGTGAGCATGCTGACCGACGAACAGAAGGACGTGTGGCGGCGCCTCGGGAACGAGCCCGAGTTCATGCAGCTCGACCAGACGTTCGGCCAGTTCCGGCTCCGTATCCACGACGACGTGCCGTCGTTCATGGAGGTCCCGATCGCCTACGAGGCGGAAGGACTGGCGGGGGCCGATGTCGCCTTCCTCGGCATCCCGTTCGAGGGCTGGCGCCACTTCGGCCCGACCATCTGGTACACCGTGGACAAGGTCGGCGAGGAGCGCCCAGAGGCCGTCATGGGCGTCGGCGGCGACGGACTGGCGCCGGACTACCTGCGCAAGTGGTCGCTCCACTACTCGATCCACGTGAGCGGCGGCTACTTCCCCGAGGTCTCGCCGGACTTCAGGCTCGTCGACCACCTGGTGATGAAGGACTACGGCGACGTCGACGTGGTCCAGGAGGACAGCGAGGCGACGGCGCGGCGCGCGATGGAGAAGCTGTCTCACGTCGTGGCGGCCGGCGCGCTACCGATCGTGCTGGGGGGCGACCACTCCATCCCGTTCCCGACCGTCAAGGCGATCGACGCCGGCGGCGACGGCAAGATCGGACTGTTCATCTTCGACAGCCACTACGACAACATGTACGGCGGCGAGTTCCCCGCGCCCTACGAGATCTTCGGCCGGCTCAACGGCGCCAACCAGTTCTACAAGATCCTCGAGCAGTGCGACGCGGAGCCGCGCAACATGGTCATCATCGGCGTCAAGGGTGGCGCCTTCAACACCCCGCCGATGCGGGAAGTGGCCGAGGCGGTCGGCATCACCGTGTTCACCGCCGGCGACGTGGAGCGGATGGGGATCGCCGAGGTCGTCGAGCAGGCGATCGAGGTCGCCACAGACGGCACCGACCGTGTGTACGTCTCGCTGGACGTGGACTCGATCGACGCCACCACGATGACGGCCCAGAAGTACCCGGACCCGTTCGGCATCACGGCCCGCCAGGTGCGCTACGCGCTGCAGCAGGTCGCCATTCGTACGCCGGTCTGCGGTTTCGACATGAACGGCGTCTCGCCGGTGGGCGACGCCGGCGGGCGCGGCGCGCTCACGGCCTGCCGCTTCATCCTCGAGGTGCTCAAGGGCCTCGCCATCCGCAAGGCCGGGATCTCCTTCGAGATCCCCACCCCGAGGGACTGAGCGCAGAATGGTGGCCATCGAAGACGGCGCCGACACGAGAGAGGGGTTCCTTCGGCAGGCCGCGCTCTCGTATCGCGAGATCGCCTCCCGCGCCGGTGCGCTTCCCGAGCGAGGGATGTCGGCCGACGAGATCGATCGTCTGCTCGACGAAGCCAAGCAGGCCGACATCGACGAGGCCCACGGTCGATTGACCATGTACTCCCTGCAGGGCTCAGCCGAGGTGCAGGAGGTCATCCAGCGGGCGTGGGCCAGATTCTTCTGCTACAACGCCCTCTTCGGCCAGCCCAGCGTGGTCAAGATGGAGACCGAGGTCGTCCACTGGACGGCGCAGATGATGGGCGGTGGACCGGAGGCGCGGGCGTTCTTCACCTCGGGCGGCACCGAGAGCGTCTACTCCGGGGTCAAGGCCGCCCGCGACGAAGCGCGACAGAGCATGCCGCACATCACCGAGCCGGAGCTGGTCATCCCCGACACCGCCCACGCCGCCTACAACAAGGCGGGCGAGATCCTCGGCGTGAAGGTCGTCCGCGTGAAGACCGGGGAGGACCGCGTCGCGGGGCCGGAGCTGGTCGCGGAGGCCCTGACGCCGGACACCATCATGATCGGTGGCTCGTCTCCCAACTGGCCGTATGCCACCTTCGACGACTTCGTCGGTCTCGGGGAGCTGGCCCTGGAGAAGGGGCTGTGGTTGCACTCCGACGCCTGTCTGGGCGGCTTCCTCTCGTACTTCCTGCGGGAGCTGGGCGAGGAGATCCCGCCCTTCGACCTCACCGTGCCCGGCGTGCGCTCGCTGTCGGTCGACCTGCACAAGTACGGCTACGCCGCCAAGCCCGCCTCGGTGGTCGTCTTCCGCGACGACGCGTCGGCTCGTCACCAGGCGTTCGTCTTCGACGACTGGGCCGAGGGGCTCTATCCGACCTTCACCTTCGCCGGTTCACGGCCGGCCGGAGCGGTGGCTGCCGCCTGGGCGGCGATGCGCTTCCTCGGCCGCGAGGGCTACCTGCGGCTCGCGCGGCGGATCCTCGAGGTGAAGGCGCGGCTCACCGAGGGCATCGACGCGATCGACGGCCTGCGGTGCCGGGACGCCTGGGGCAGCATCCTGCTCTACGACTCTGAGGGGTTCGACATCAGGACCATCGCCCGTCACCTGATCGACAAGGGCCACTACGTGATGGGGACGGAAGAGCGGGACGGCTCTACACGGCTCATGCACCTGACGCTGGACCCGGTGGACGACGCCTGGATCGACGCCTACCTCGCCGACGTGCGCGAGGCGGCGGCCCTGGCGCGCGCCGGGGAGATCGAGATCGCCGGAGACGAGCTCCGGTATGTCTGAAGGAGGCCCTATGACCACGGTCACGACCGCGGAGCAGCCGGGACCGTCCGCCGGTCCGGTCCGTCACGGCGGAGGCTGGGCCGGCAAGGTCCTCTTCGTCGATCTCTCCGACGGGTCCGTGGAGACTCGCTCGACGTTCGACTTCGACGTCGAGAAGTACCTCGGCGGCGTCGGACTGTGCTCCCGTATCTACTGGGAGATGGGCTGTCCGCACCCGTCGGCGTTCGACCCTGCCGCGCCTCTGTTCTTCTCCGTCGGTCCTCTCACCGGCCTTCCCGGTCCCTTCAACCGGGCCGAACTCTGCGGCATCGCGCCGCAGAGCTATCCGGAGGAGCTGTTCACCTACTCGGGCGTCGGCGGCAAGTTCCCGGCCCAGCTCAAGTACGCCGGCTACGACGCCGTCGTCGTGACCGGGGCCGCGGAGACGCCGGTGTACCTCGAGATCGACGACGAAGAGGTGGCCATCCGCGATGCCACCGACCTGTGGGGCACCGATTCCATCGAGGCACAGCAACGGCTCGTGGCGGGCAGCAAGGACCGTGCCGTCCTGGCGATCGGCCCGGCCGGCGAGAATCTCAGCCGGGTGGCGGTCGTCGCGGCAGACTCCGGTGGCGCCGCTGGGCAGGGCGGCCTCGGCGCCGTCATGGGCGCCAAGAAGCTCAAGGCGGTCGTCGTCGAGGGTACCGGCGTCGTCGAGCTGTCGGATCCGCAGGCCTACCGCGACCTGGTGGCGGGGCTGCAGGAGCGGGAGACCTGGTCCAAGGGTGCCGGCCAGGGATGGGCCAGGGCGCCGCTCTGGGGCTCGCGCGAGCAGATGGACGCCCTGCTGAAGAAGCGCAAGAAGTGCGCCGGCCCGTATGGTTGTCCGTTCCAGTGCAACGGCTTCTACGACGTGCCCGGCAAGGGGAAGGGCTACGCCATGTGCGTGCAGTGGTGGTACTCCTTCTTCCGTGAGGACCCCGATCAGGCGCCCGCGGTCTGGGAGGCTCAGATCCTCGCCCAGAAGCTGGGCGTGAACCACTTCGAGCTGTACGGCATCCTGGTCGTGCTCAGGCAGCTCCACGATCGGCAGCTGCTGACGCCCGACGAATGGATCGCGGCGGGCCTTCCCAAGCTTCCCGTGGCGCTCGGCGGTGAGGTCTCCGATGAGGAGTTCATCCGCACGGTCATCGAGGACGTCGCCAGCGGCACGCACCCGCTGTCACAAGGCATGGACCGGGCGCTGCGACCGATCGCCGAGGAGCACCCCCAGCGCGAGGCCATCCTCGAGATCCTCGAACTGCAGTATCCGGCCTGGGGCGACATCATCCACTGGTACGGGTGGGTCGGCCTGGCCCTCCACGTGATCACCGACGTCCGCGACGCCGGCAACTCGACGGACGGCTACCTGATGTTCAACCGGGAAGGCAACTGCGACTACCCGACGGAGGTCCTGTGCGAGCACTTCGACGTCCCCGGCGGCCCCGACTTCTTCGCCCATCCGCCGGGGGCTGAGCTCACGGCGCGCTGGGACCAGGTCGAGCATCAGACGGTCTGGGTTCAGCACGAGCAGTCCATCAAGAACTCGCTGCCCATCTGCAACTTCGCCTCGCTGCCGAGCTGCTACTTCGACCCGCCCGACATGGATATCCGCATCTTCCAGAGCCGCGCCCTGAGCGCGGTGACGGGGATGGACGTGGACCCGGACGAGCTGTGGCGGATCGGCGAACGGATCTGGCAGCTGCGTCGGGCGGTCATGGTCAAGGCGGAAGGACGCACCAGGGAGCAGGACGTCTACGCCGAGCGCTTCTACGACAAGGAGTTCCTGGAGATGCACGATCGTGGCTTCGGCGAGCCGGCGCTCGTCCCGCGCAAGGAGCTCGAGGAGGCAAAGCTCCGCTACTACGAACTGAGGGGCTGGGACCGGGAACAAGGCTGGCCGACACGCGAGCGGCTCGAGAGTCTGGGGATGGCGGATGTGGCCGATGGACTCGAGGCGGCCGGGAGGATCGGACGATGAGCGGGCGATCGACACGGTCTGCGTCGATCGGGAAGGACGGCCGGCAGGGCGCGCGGACTGAGGCGCTCGCGGCGCTGACGAAGTTCCCCAGGTCGAAGCAGGCGATCCACTACGACGCCGACCTGTGCACCGGCTGCGGTCAGTGCGAGCTGATGTGCGCTCTGTTCAACGAGGGCGAGGGCGGGCCGCGGCACGCCCGTATCCGCATCGCCCGCAACGCCTTCGAGGCGGAGTTCGACGCCGAGGTCTGCGCCGAGTGCGTGGCGCCGAGCTGCTACGCGGCGTGTCCGCATCCCGGCGAGGCGCTGTGTATCGACGAGGAGACGGGTGTCCGCTACGTCGATCCGGAGGGCTGTACCGGCTGCGGGCTGTGCGTGGCGGCCTGTCCGCTGGAGCCGCCGCGGATCCGCCTGCACGAGGGGCGCGGCGTCGCCTTCAAGTGCGATCTGTGTCGCGACCACCCCGAGGGACCGCTCTGTGTGAAGTACTGTCCTGAGGGTGCACTCTCGGTCGGGAAGTCGATGCGCCGGGTCGTCAAAGTGCGTGGGTGACGGCGGCATGTCCGGATCGGTGGTTGGTATCCTTCGCGCCGGCGGCGACCGGTCGACGACCGGACGCCGCCGGGCCTCAGACGTAATCTGGCGGGAAGGCAGGCATGCCCAAGATCGTCGACCACGCCGAGCGTCGTGCTGAACTTGCCGGAGCCGTCTGGCGGATCATCAGCCGCCATGGCATCGAGAAGGTGACCGTCCGCAACGTCGTGGAAGAGGCCGGATGGTCTCGGGGCGTGATCGGCCACTATTTCAGCGACAAGGCGCACCTCCTCCTGTTCGCCTACCAGCTGGCGGCAGAGCGCACCAACGAACGCTTCCGCCGGCTTGCCGCGGAGAACCGTGGTCTCGCTGCGCTGCGCGCGATCATGCTCGACGTCCAGGCGCTCGACACTGAGACGCGGACCGAGTCGTCGGTGTGGCTGAGCTTCCTCGCCAAGGCTCCCTCAGAAGCCGTGTTCACCCAAGAGCACCATCGCAGGTACGAGGCGTGGCGAGAGATCGTGTCCGCGATACTCACTGAGATGGTGCAACGTGGCGAGATAGGGGTGACGATCGACGTGGACCTCGAGGCCGAGGCCTTCTTCGCCTTCACCGACGGTCTCGCGATCCAGACACTGGTCGATCCACACCACATGACGCGCGATCGCATCGAGCGACTCGCGGATGCGTACCTGGCTCGTCTCGTGGCGGCCGCTCCTCCCGGGGACCGGGAGCCGTAGTCCGACCGGCATCGCGCCGGGCAGGGCCCGCTGCCACCAGAGGGGCCGTCTGCACAAGGGCGAACGCCAGGCGACGCCGAGCCGGGGGCGCCTTGACGTGTACTGAGGAGCGGTATAGGTTCTGCCTAACGGTCGATAGGGACCGTTGGTGATCGGTGTGCTCGTTGTCTGTCCTCAGGCACAGTGTTTCTTGAAGTCTGTGAGGAGAGGTGCCCCTGCGCTCTCAAGACGGGAAGCCTGAAGCTCTTCATCTCGCTCCACTGACACAGGGGAGTGCCGGTCGGCCACTGGTGCCGGACGACCTCTGGCGCCAGACTGCTCTGGGTCCAGTCGCCGTCTCGCCCGATGGACGGCGGGTCGCCTTCACCGTGCGAACGGTCGTCGAGGGCAGGGACGACGTGGGCCTCTGGCTGGTCCCTTTCGCCGGGGGGCCGCCGGTGCGAGTCGGCGCGGAGCCGTCGTTCGACTACCTTCCCCGGTTCTCGCGCGACGGGAGCAAGCTGGCCTTCCTCTCGTCACGGGACGCACGGACGGTCGTGAGGGTCCACGACCTCGCCTCGGGTTCCACGCGTGACGTGCCGGATGCCCCGGAGGGCGTCTTCGACCTCGACTGGCACCCCGACGGTCGCCACCTCGTGGTGGCCGCTCCCGACGCCTTCTCTCCGGAGGTCGTCGAGGAGCCGACGGGTCTCTCCCCGACGGCGTACCTGGTGCATCGTCGTGGGTGGCGACGGGATGGGAAGGGCTGTGTGCTCAAGCCGACGCATGTCCACGTCGTGTCGCTGTCGGGTGGTCCGTCACGCCGCCTGACCGATGGCCCGTGGTCGGCATCCCAGCCACGTATCTCTCCGGACGGCGCAGAGGTCGCCTTCGTGGCCGACCTCGGGAGCGACAGCGACATCCATCCGTACGAGAGGCTGTACCGCGTCCCCTTCGCGGGCGGAGACGTTGCGACGGCGTGGACCCTGCCGGGTCCGGTCGTCGACTTCGCCTGGGAACCCGACGGCGGCTGTCTGTGTCGCGTTGCCGAGCAGGTGGCAGTCGTCGCCCCGCTTGGACCACTCCACCTCTACCGCGTTGATGCCGACGGCCACCCGACCGAGCTGGGCGGGGAGCTCGGAGAGAGCATCGGGGTCGCCGATTGGTGCGATCATCTTGATTGGGGCGTGCCGGAGTCCGTGCTCGGTCCCGTTCAGCCGGTCTGCCGCCAGGGACGCCTGGTGCCGTTTCGACTCGACGCCGATCCGCCGGTGGCGCTCATCGGCGAGGACGATGTCCCGGTGGTGTACTCGATCGGCTCGGACGGCTCCCACGTGGCCGCGGTGGTCTCCACGGAGTGTGAGGCACCTGTGGTCGGCGCAGTCGAAGATGGGCGTGTCCGCGTCCTGTTCGACGGACGGGAGTGGCTGCGTGGTGTCTCCTGGCCCCGGGTCGAAGAACTCCTCGTGGAGGGGCCGAACGGTGCCATCCGTACCTTCGTCCTGTCGCCGGCCGACGCTGCTGAGAGACCCATGGCGACCGTGCTCTCCGTGCACGGAGGGCCGACCGGGCAATGGTCGGCGACGCCGCCCCTCGAGGCGGTCATGCTCACCGGGGCGGGCTTCCGCGTGGCGCTCCCCAATATCCACGGCTCCACCGGCGAGGGACCCGACTGGGCCGCCGTCGGCCCCGATGTCGTCGCCGCGGGAGTCGCCGAGTGCGTCGCCGTCGCGGAGGAACTGGTCCGCAGGCGTCTCGCCGACCCGCGGCGGCTGGGAGCCCTAGGGGTGTCCTACGGCGGGTCGGTCGTCAACGCGCTCCTCACGGCCACCGACCGGTTCGCCGCGGCGGTCTCGGAGGCGGGGGGCTGCAACGACGTGACCGCCTGGGGCATCTGCGATCTCGATCCGGCGATCCGGACCGACTATCTGGGAGTCGGCGACACGACCACTCCGGAGGGCGTGGAAGCGCTGTGGCGATCGTCGCCCTTGCGCCTGGCGAGCAGGATCACGACGCCGCTCCTCCTCCTGCAGGGTGACGAGGACCGACGCTGTCCTGCGGCCGACAGCGAGCAGCTCTTCTCCGTGCTTCGCCAGTTGGGGCGAGAGGTCGAGTATGTCGTCTACCCCGAGAGCGATCATGGCTTCTCGCTTTGCGGCCGGCCGGACCGGAGGGTCGACCGGTATCGGCGGATGCTTGAGTGGTTCCTCCGGTTCCTTGGGGAGCCCGCGCTCCAGGCAGGAGGAGCGGACTCGTGACGGCAGTGGTCAGACGAAGGGGGAGCCGACCAGACGCTCGAGGTCCGCAGGGCGGCCTGCAGCGTCCGACCCTGGCAGAGTGGCAGCGGGCCCCGCAGAACACGTGGGCCTACCAGCATGTCCGGGAGCTTGTGCCGACGGCGCTGATCCGGCGAGGGCTTGCGTGTCGGGAGCTCACGCCGGGCGGCACGCCGCCGTCGATCGCAGCCATCGTCGATGCGCTCATCCCGGGTACGGATATCGACGCCCTGCTCCTGCTGCACGAGGGGAGGGTCGTCGTCGAACGGTACCGCCACGGAATGACGCCCTCGTCAAGGCACCTCCTTCAGTCGGTCTCCAAATCGATCTGCGGCACCCTGGTCGGGATATTGGCAGGGAAGGGGATGCTGGAACCTGCTGCTCGCGTGACCCACTACCTGCCGGAGCTGAAAGGCACGCCGTGGGAGGGCTGCACGCTACGGCACGTGTTGGACATGACCGCAGGCACCGCTTTCTCCGAGGACTACGACGATCCCGAGTCGGACATCGTGGAGTCCGAGGCGGCCATCGGGTGGTCGGGATCCCCGGCGGGTGAGCCTGCCCCCGGGCTATGGGAGTACATCGCATGTCTCGGGGTCGACGCCGAGCATGGAGCGGTCTTCCGTTACCGTTCCATCCTCACCGATCTTCTGGCGTGGATCGTGGAGAACGTCACCGGCAGACCGTACGCGGACGTCCTGAGTCGCGGACTGTGGACCCCCATGGGTGCCGAGTACGATGCGGAGATCACCCTGAACGCCTACGGCGATCCGACGGCGGATGGAGGCATCTCCTGCGCACTCCGCGATCTCGGGCGCCTCGGGGATCTCATCTGTCGCGGCGGAGACGGCGTGATCCCCTCGCACTGGATCGAGGACACCAGACGCGGTGACGAGGAGTGCCGCCGCTCATGGCGGGCCTCCGGGTGCGCGGATCGCAACCCTGCCGGGCACTACCGGAATCAGTGGTGGGTCGACGACCCATCGCGTGGAACGCTCCTGGCGGTCGGCACCTACGGTCAGATGCTGTACATCGACATCGAGTCGCGGGTGGTGGCTGCCAGCATGGCGTCGTGGCCGTCCGCGGTCGACGACTCCCGTCGCCGGCGCACGATCGAGGCGGTCGAGGCCTGTCGCGATGAGCTGACCCGGCCGGCGTCTGTCGGCGGCACGTGAGGGTCGTCCTGCGTCGAGGGTGTCAGTGGCCGCGCATCGCGTAGTCCGGCGACGGGATCAGCAGCGAGTGTGGCGAGGCGACTGCATCGACTCGCCGGCGAGCCGTTCTCGTACGATCCTGGCGAAGTTCCTGAGCACTCGAGCCGCGACCGGAGTCTCCCGGACCGTCCCCAGGAGCTTCGTGACATCCTCTCCTGCCGCAGCGAGCTCGGCCTTCTGCTCCTCGATGTAGGACCGCATGATGTCGCCGTCGTACTCGGGATGGAACTGGACGCCATAGGCCCAGTCTCCCACGCGCATCGCATGAGTGGGCTCATGGGCATTGGCGGCCAATCGCGTGCTACCTGCCAGCAGGCTCACTACTGTCTGTGAATGGGTGACATGGACGTGGAACGACTGGGGCAACGACCCGAAGACGGGATCGGTCGCGCACTGGGGGAGGAGATCGAGACGCACGGTGCCGATCTCTTTGCCGCGCGGGTTGTCGCCAACTTGACCTCCTGCGGCTCGCGCAAGCAGCTGGTGGCCGTAGCAGATCCCCAAGAGAGGTGTGCGTGAATCGAGAAGGGATCCTATCCACCTCTCCAGCTTGACGCTCCAGGGGAGATCGTCGGTCACCATCGAGTGTGATCCAGTGATCACAGCGCCCGCGCATTCTCTTGCTCGTGGAAGAGAGGCGCCATGTTCGGCGTCTACGACGACGGTCTCGATGTCCGGCGCCCCAAGGCCGACCTCCGTCCACATGTCGAAGTCGCCGAACCGCCGCGCGGTGGCGGGAAACGTGGTCCCCGTCTTGATGACATAGAGCCTCTTCATCCCCCTCCGTTGACGGCGCCTTCGAATCGACTGTAGACTAACGGTAGTTCGGTAGCCTACCTTATGTAAGGCACAGTAAGCACAGGCGCAGCCCCGAATGCGCCATGTCCAGCTGCCGCGACAGGGCGCCGATCGCGTCGAGCGCTCTTCTGCGAGAGTGCTCGCCGCGTGGCAGGTTCGTCGAGCGGGGTCTCCCTCGCGAATCGTTGAGGGAGCAGGTCACACCGTCGAACGGAGGGTGCATCGGATGAGACTCGTTCTGCTCGGCACCGCCGCTCTTAGCCCACAGCCGGAGCGCATGGGCCCCGCCGTTGCCCTGGAACGCGAGGGGAAGATCGTCGTCGTGGATGCGGGCCGCGGAGTGACTGCGCAGCTGGTCCGCGCCGGATTCGACCCTCATGACGTCACCGACGTCCTGATCACCCACTTCCACATCGATCACGTCTGCGATCTCGCCGATCTGCTGTACTGCGCGTGGCACTACGCCGAGCGCGATCCCGTCCGCGTCGTCGGCCCCCCCGGGATCAAGGACTTCGTACAGCGGCTGTTGGCCCTTCATGCCATGGACATCCGTACGCGGGTCGTCGAGTTCGCGGCTCTGGGGAGACCGGCTCGAGTGTGGGACGACGTTCAGGTCGTCGAAGTCGGGCCCGGATCTGTTGAGGGACCGCATGACTGGCACGTACGGGCCGAACGAGTGGAGCACGGCGACGCCTGCTATGGCATCCCCGGATGGACGGCGTGGGCCTATCGGCTCGATGCGGACGGACGGTCGGTCGTGATCAGCGGTGACTGTCGTCAGTCGCCCGGTCTGGAGAGTCTGCTGGACGGTGGTGTCGATGTGCTTGTCCAGTCGCTGAACTGGGCCGGCCTCGATTCCTGGGGTCTCGACGTCGCCGGCGACTGGGATGCGCGCTTCGCCGATGCGCTGTTCGCGGATCCTCAGGTCCTGGCACGCCTGGCTCAGGAGAAGGGAGTACGTCACCTGGTCATCACCCACTTCGGTCTCGGCGCGGACCTGGATGGCATGGCCGAGGTGATAGCGCGTGAGTACAGCGGACGACTGGACTTCGCTGAGGACCTGATGGCGATCCCGCTCTGAGGCGGCGAGCTGCCGACGCCGGCTTGTGTGCTCTGTGCTGTCGGTCCCGTCGGTGGCGGCGCACGGGTGCGCCGCCATGCCGCGCGCCCGCCGAATCGAGGTGAAGTGACGCTCGAGCCGCTCAGACAGTGGTTGCCGTCGAAGGGCGATCTGCCTCGCGACATCCTTGCCGGCCTCACACTGGGCACGGCCCAGATCGGCGTGACGATGGCCTACACCATGCTGGCGGGAGTGCCGCCTGTTCACGGGCTGTACGCGACCATGATCGGCACTCCGGTCGGTGCCCTGACGGCCAGTTCGCAGCGCATGGCGATGGTGACCACCGCCGCGCTCTGCCTCACGGCCGGTTCTGTGCTCACCGGCGTACCCGACGAGCAGAGGATCGACGCCCTGATCACGCTGGCGATGCTCTGCGGTTGCGTCATGCTGCTGGCCGGTCTCCTGCGGGCCGGAGCGCTTGTGCGGTTCGTCTCTCGCGCCGCGATGGTCGGCTTCATGGCCGGTATCGCAGTACAGATCATCCTCGCGCAGCTGGCACCTTTCACCGGCTTCACCTCCTCCCAGTCGAACAAGGTAGCCCAGGTCGTCGACATCATCACTCACCCCGCGGCCATCGACCCCGCGACGCTGGCCGCCGGCGTCGGGACCGTGGTGCTCGTCGTCGTCATCTCCAGGACACGGTTCGATCTGACGGCGATGGCTGTGGCACTGGTCGTTGGTACGGGCGCGGTCGCTCTGTCGGGGGCATCGTCCGTCGCCCTCATCGGAGACATCGCGCCGATCGCCCGCAGCCTTCCGTCTCCGGGCCTGCCCGACATCGCCTATGTCCCGCAGATGCTCTTGCCGGCGGTCTCCCTGGCGATCATCGGCCTGGTCCAGGCGGCCGGACTGAGTCGCTCCGTGCCCAACGGAGACGGGAGCTACGGTGACACCTCGCGGGACTTCGTCGCCCACGGACTGGCGAACATCGCCGGGGGCAGCTTCGGCGGCGCTCCCGTCGGAGGGTCCGTCGCCGCGACCGCGGTGAACGTGCGGGCGGGAGCGCGATCCCGCTGGTCGCCCGTCCTGGCGGGGGGCGTGGTGATGGCGGTCGTCCTGGCGGCCGCCCCACTCGTGGAGCAGGTACCGCAGGCGGTCACGGCCGGTATCGTCATGGTCGCGGCCGTGGGCCAGATCCAGGTGGGCACGGCACGCGACATCTGGGCTGCCGACAGGCTGGCCGCCGCGGTGATGGCGCTCACGTTCGCGCTGGTCCTGGTCGTACCGGTGCACTACGCGGTGCTGGCCGGTGCCGCTCTCTCGATGCTCAAGTACGTCTACCAGTCCTCCCTCGACGTGCGCGTCGTCGAATTGACCATCGACGGAGCCGGTCGCTGTCACGAGTCGGTCGCGCCCCGGAGGTTGGCAAGCAGCACCGTGACCGTGCTGGACGTGTACGGAAGCTTGTTCTTTGCCGCCGGTCCGAAGCTGAAGAGCGCGCTTCCCGTCGTCGGCGATTCGGACGGAGCGGTCGTCGTCCTTCGACTCCGCGGACGCGCAGGGCTCCACAGCGCGGTGCTCGCGATACTGCGGGACTACGCGGCGGAGCTGGCGCGAAGGGGAGGCAGACTCTATCTCGCCGGCGTCGGTGCGGAGGTCGAGGGGCAGCTTCGTCGCACTGGCCTGCTCGACACGCTGGGGGACGACGCCGTGCTCCGGGTGACCGACGAGCCCTACCTGTCGTGTCGCCGGGCGCAAGACGGCGCTCGGAAGTGGCTCGCGCGGAATCGGGATGCAGGCAGCACAAGCCTTCCTGTGCCTTCGTCCTCCGCTCGGACGGCGGGGTCGTCGATCCGCGGGTCGCGCCGGTCATCGGACGTCACAGAGCGGGAGCAGGGGGGGAGTGCGTGAAGAAGCCGCCGACAGGGGCGACGAAGCCCCTCTTGCCGGCCACACTGCCGCTGCTGCTTGCGGCCGCAGCATGAAGCGGGCGCCTGTCGAAAGGGCTGTTGACTTCGCCTTCGAAGCGGTTGTAGACTAACATCCGTTCGGTTACCTACATCTCGTAAGGTACGAGACACGTTAGGTACGAGACACGTGAGCGTCGCCAAGGAGGTCGACTCGGGGCCAGACAGAGCGGGGCTGCCGGGGCTGTCGAACTGCCGCCGGTGCCTTGCGGGCATCACGCTTCATCTCAGCCGGTCACAGGACAAGGGGGAGGAACATGGACAGCAGGAACAGGTGGTCCCGGCGCCGGAGGCTGGCGATCCTCACGGTGGTGGGGCTCGCTCTCCTCGGGCTCACAGCGGCGATCAGCGTGGGGTGCGGGTCCGACTCGGACGGCAATGGCACCGCCGATGACTCGAAGCCCAAGGTCCTGGTCATAGGCCATTGGACCGCGCCGGGCGCGACACTCGATCCGTCGACGGAGACCGGGAGTTCGACCTTCCTTGGCGTCGCCTACGAGACTCTGACGCGGTACAACCCGGATGTCGGCGACGTGGAGCCGATGCTGGCCACCGAATGGGAGACGCCCGACGAGGGCGTCACGTGGACGTTCAAGCTCCGCGAGGGTGTCAAGTTCCACGACGGCACCGACCTCGACGCCGAAGCCGTGAAGTTCTCGATCGAGCGCACGCAGGCCACGGACGAGATCGGCTGGTTCTGGTGGGCGGTGGAGTCCATCGACGTCGTCGATCCGCTCACCGTGAAGTTCACGTGCTCGTTCCCACAGCCACTCCAGTTGATGCTCTCCTCGGCGTTCGGTGCCTACATCATGTCGCCGACGGCCGTCCAGGAGAACGGCGAGGAGTGGCTGAAGACCAACGAGGCCGGCACCGGTGCGTACATGCTCAAGGACTACGCCGAAGGTCAGCAGGTGACGTTGACGCAGTTCCCGGACTACTGGCAGGGCTGGGACGGAAGGCACTTCGAGGCGGCAGTGATCAAGGTGGTCCCGGAAGAGGCGTCGCGTCGTCAGCTCATCGAGACCGGCGAGGCCGGCATCGTCACGAGGTTGTCGCCCGAGGACCGGGAGGCGCTGTCGTCCGACGAGAACGTCGAGACCATCCTGGCCGAGTCCTGGGACGACATGAACGTCAAGTACAACGGCGAGGCGGAGTACACGAAGAACGTGGACGTTCGCAAGGCCCTTTCCTACAGCATTCCGTACGACAAGATCATCGAGGCCGCCTGGGGCGGTGCGGCGAGCCGCATGTATGGTCCGATCCCGCCCAGTCTGTGGGGATCAGCGCAGCAGGATGCGGCGATCGACGCCGACCCCGCGATCAAGTACGAGTACGATCTTGACAAGGCCGCTGATGCTCTCGCGAAGGCCGGCTACGCAGATGGTGGCTTCTCGCTCAAGGCGGTAGTCGTCTCCGGGGATACTGCGGCCGAGACCGTCTGCCAGCTGTGGAAGGAGTCGCTGACTGAGCTCGGGATCGAGCTGAAGGTGAAGACGATCCCGCGGGCGTCGTACGCGAACGTCATCCTTGAGCAGAAGGACTGGAACATGCAGCCGGGGTTGTGGTGGCCCGCGTACGCGAGCGCCTATGACAGCCTGTACGGCCAGCTCGGCACGCAGGATCCGGCCTTCCTGAACATCACGTTCTGGTCGAACCCCGACTTCGATGCGCTCATCGACGAGGGCAACGCCGTCTCGGCGACCGATCTCGAGGCGGCCGGCGATCTGTTCGCCGAGGCGATCGCCATCGCGTGGAAGGATGCACCGATGATGAACATCGCCGCCGTGAAGAGCGCTCCGGCATACAATAAGACCGTCGTCGGCGACTGGTCCGGATTCAACCCGGCCTACGCGCAGCAGGTCGACATCTACAACGTGGTCCCGGCGAAGTGACCACCGGTCTTCGAACCCACTTCGCTTTCCGGTCGTCGCTCGCGCGGCGGGTGACGGTCTGACACCGATGGGCGGTGCCGGCGGCGAGCCCGTCGGTACCGCCCACCGGCCGAGTCCTTCAGAAACGTCGTCCTTGGGGCAGTGCTGATGCTCGCATTCGTAGTCCGCAGGTTGCTGACGGGCCTGATCGTCATCCTGGGAGTCGTGGCGGTGACGTTCGTGGTGGCCCGGGTGCTGCCGACCACTCCGGAGCGACTCTACGCCGGTGCTCGGGCGACGCCTGAGCAGCTGGAGAGGGCGCGCAAGGAGCTCGGCCTCGACAAGCCGCTCTACCAGCAGCTCGTCGACTACGTCGGGAACGTCTTCCAGGGCGACCTCGGCGAATCGCTGGTCACCAAGCGGTCGGTGCTGTCCGATATCTGGGTGAGCCTGCCGGCGACCCTGGAGCTCATCCTGCTGGCGGAGATCATCGCGCTCGGCATCGGTCTGCCGATGGGTGTCTTATCGGCTCGCTATCAGGACCGACTGCTTGACCACACGACCCGCGTCGTCGCCGTCGGTCTCGCGTCGATGCCGGTGTTCTGGTCGGCGCTCCTCCTCCAGTACATCTTCTTCCAGCAACTCCGCCTGTTGCCGTTCGGCGGCGTGATGTCCGACGAGTTCATGGTGCTCTACACCGTGCCGGACGTGACCCGCTTCCCGCTCATCGATGCGGTCATCTCGGGGCAATGGGTGGTGGTGCAGGACCAACTCCTGCATCTCATCCTGCCGGCCACGGTGCTGTCGCTCTTCATCCTTGCCTCTGTGATGCGGCTGACCCGGACCGCGATGATCGAGATCCTGCACGAGGATTACATCACCGCCGCCAGGTCCTACGGCCACAGCGAGCGAAGCGTGCTGTGGAAGTACGCGCTGAAGAACTCCCTCGGCCCGACGGCGGTGATCGTGGCCGTCCTGACCGGTCAGCTCATCACCAGCACGTTCATCATCGAGTCGATCTTCGCCTGGCCGGGGATCGGCAGCTACATCACCAACGCCGCCGCGAGCGTCGACTTTCCAGCGATCCTCGGGGTCACGATCGTAGCGGCGATCGTCATCGTGATCCTGAACATGGTGGCCGACATGATCGTCGCGCTTGACCCCCGCGTCCGACTGGGCGCCTGAGCCGAGGGAAGGGTATGTCCGAGAGCACGTTGCGACCCGGGGACGGCGGCGGACCCCTCCTGCCCGCCCGTACCGGTTCCTGGCAGGCCCGCTGGAACGAGTGGACGACCCAGTTCCGGATCCTGACCCGCAACAAGCTCAACGTTGTCGCGTTGGTGATCATCGGGCTGTTCATCCTGTCGGCCTTGCTGGCGCCGTGGGTGGCGCCCGACAAGGACGCCATCGCCGGCAAGAGCAACCTGGAGGAGAAGCTCGAAGCGCCGTCGTGGGACCACCTCTTCGGCACCGACGAGTACGGCCGCGATATCTTCAGCCGGGTGCTCTACGGCGCGAGGATCTCTCTCTGGGCATCGGCGGCGGCGGTCGCGCTGGCGATCGGTATCGGGGTCCCGCTTGGGGCCATCGCCGGCGGCTTCGGAGGCTGGATCGACGCGGTCATCATGCGCATCGTCGACATCTTCCTGAGCTTCCCCTGGTTCCTGTTGGGGATCCTGTTCGCGACGGTGTTCGGCCCCAGCCTTCAGAACGCGATCATCGCCATCGCCCTGTCCTGGTGGCCCGGCTACTCCCGTATCGTCAGGAGTATGGCGATATCCATACGTGAACGACAGTATGTCAAGGCGGCTCGAGCGATCGGCACCAACCCCTTCAGCATCATCTTCCGTCACGTGCTCCCGGGGACACTCGGGCCGACGATCATCCAGGCCTCGCTGGACTTCGCCTCCGTCGTCCTGGCGCTGGCGGCGCTGAGCTTCCTCGGTCTCGGCGCCCAGCCGCCCACCCCGGAATGGGGACTCATGATCAACACCAGCCGGGAGTTCTTCCTCAACTCCTGGTGGTACATGGTGTTCCCCGGTGCCGCCATCCTGATCATGGTGCTGTGCTTCAACATCCTCGGCGACGGGCTTCGCGAGATGCTCGATCCCAAGAGCAGGACGTTCTGATGTCGACCACGGCGACGTCTCCGTATCTCTCGATCAAGGGGCTCAAGGTCGGCTTCAGTTCGCTGGGGCGCCACAAGGACGTGCTCGACCTCGACCACCTCGAGGTCCGTCGGGGAGAGTCCTACGGTCTCGTGGGGGAATCCGGCTCGGGCAAGACGGTGCTGGCGTTGTCGATCGCCCGGCTCCTCCAGGCGCCGCCGGCCGACATCTCCGCCGACGCACTGATGCTGGGTGGACGCAACGTGCTGACGTGCTCGGAGAAGGAGATGCGCCGACTTCGTGGGCGCGAGGTCGCGATCATCTTCCAGGACCCGATGAGCTCGCTCAACCCCGTCTTCACGGCGGGCTCTCAGCTGCTCGGCGTCGTCCGCATGGTGCACGGTCGCCGTGGGAAGGAGGCTCGGGACAAGGCGCTCGAGCTCATCAGACTGGTGGGCCTGCCGGATCCGGACGAGATGCTGGAGAAGTACCCGCACGAACTCTCCGGCGGACAGCGCCAGCGGATCATCATCGCCATGGCCCTCGCCTGTGAGCCCGACTTCCTCATCGCCGACGAGCCGACCCGGAACCTGGACGTGACCGTGCAGGCGGGGGTGCTCAAGACGATGGCCCGTCTCAAGTCCGACCTCGGTGTGAGCCTGCTCTTCATCGCCAACAACCTCGGGCTGGTCTCGGCCATGTGCGACCGTGTCGGGATCCTGCTCGACGGTCGCATCGTGGAGTCGGGCACGGTAGACGAAGTCCTGGAGGACCCCATCCACCCCTACACCAGGATGCTGTTGAGGGCCGTCCCGTCCGCCGATGAGCAGGACGAGGTGGAGGCCGTCGATGAGGCGGTCGGCCGGGTGCTCACGGACGCGGGTCAGGGGGATCCGGCCAAGGCGTCATGTTCCTACCTGGACCGCTGCACTGAGGCGGAGGCAGAGTGCAGGAACGGAAGCCGGCCGTCGCCGGTCAACGTCGGAGGGACCCACGAGGTCGCCTGCGCCATGCCCTTCAGAAAGGCGACGGCATGAGCGGCGAGACCGTGACAGTCGAACGAGCCGGGCCGGCGGAAGTGGTGGACGAGAGGCCCGAACGGCCGTTGATCGAGCTGCGCGATGTCAAGCTCCACTACCCGGTCAGAGCCGGCATCCTGAACAGGCCCAAGGCCTGGGTGCGCGCCCTCGATGGAGTCAGTCTCGCGGTGGCCTCCGGGCACGCCCTTGGTCTGGTCGGTGAGTCGGGGTGCGGCAAGACCACGCTTGTCAACGGAGTCCTCCAGCTCGAGAAGCTCACCTCGGGCAGCGTCCTGTTCGAAGGGCGGGATCTCGCCAGGCTCTCGCGGGCCGAGATGCGACATCTGCGCCGCAAGGTGCAGGTCGTCTTCCAGGACCCCTTCTGGTCGCTCAACCCTCGTTGGCTGGTCCGCGACATCGTCGGTGAACCGCTGAGGGTGCACGAGAAGCTGTCGCTCCGTCAGCGGACCGAGCAAGTCGGGGAGCTACTCTGTACGGTGGGTCTCCCGCCGGATGCCATGTACAAGTACGCGCACGAGTTCTCGGGCGGCATGAGGCAGCGGATCGCCATCGCGAGGGCGCTGGCGGTGGAGCCGACCCTCGTGGTGCTCGATGAGCCCACTTCGGCCATCGACGTGATCAGCCAGTACCACATCCTCGCGATGCTGCGGGACCTCAAGGACCGGATGGGGCTCACGTTCATCCTCGTCTCCCACGACCTCGCGGTGGTGGCCTATCTGGCCACCCACATCGCGGTCATGTATCTCGGGAAGATCGTGGAGTACGGGCGCACCAGAGAGGTCTTCGCGCACCCGGTCCATCCCTACACGGAGGCGCTGTTCGCGGCCGTGCCCGATCCGGCGAAGCGAGGAGTGGCATCACTGCACTCGATCGGCGGCGAGGTGCCGAGCGCGCTTCACCCTCCGTCCGGGTGCCGGTTCCACACTCGATGTCCACAGGTCATGGACGTGTGCCGCCGTGACGAGCCGCCCCGGGTCGACCTCGGGGACGAGCATTGGGCGACCTGCTGGCTGCAGGTGCCAGAAGCCGCTCCCACGTGACCACGACCACCATCTAGCGAGGCCGGCATCGAGCGTCGGCAGTCACCGCAGGGAAGGAACGGGCGTTTGCGACTAACAAACGATAGGTGAGCGGGAGGGAGTACATGCCAGACCGCTTCCATAGCCGGGACTAGCCGATGGCGCAGATCGCCAAAGACACCCCCCGCCGGTCGGTGGCGGGGAGGGACTTGACCAGGTTCTTCGACCCTCGCTCTGTCGCGGTCGTCGGAGCCTCCGATGACGCGTCGAAGTGGGGGGGCGACCTGGCGACCCGTCTCGTGACCACCCCCTCCGATCGTCGTGTCTTCCTCGTCAACAGGCGGGCAGCGACAGTTCACGGGCATCGCACCTTCGCCTCGTTGCGGGACGTGCCGGAGGCACCGGACCTGGTCATCGTGGCAGTCCCTGCGGACGCCTTCGAGGCGACGGTCCACGACGGGCTCTCTATCGGGGTTCGCAACTTCATCGGCGTGTTCGCCGGACTCGGCGAGCGGAGCGCAGAGGGGCAGGAGCGTGAACGGGCGACGGCGGAGTCGATCCGCAGGGAGGGCGGCGCCCTTCTCGGCCCCAACTGCATGGGGGTCGCCGATACGAGGGCCGGCTTCTCGGCCGTCGCGTTCCTCGACATCCCCGCCGGCCAGGTCGGGTTCATCTCCCAGAGCGGCGCCATGGGGGAGGAGTTCGTCATGCGCGCCTCCCAACTTGGCATCGGCTTCTCTCGCTACATCACAGTCGGCAATCAGACCGACGTCACGATGAACGAGATCCTCGCCGAGTTCGAGGGCCATGAGCCGACACGGGTGGTAGCTCTCTATGTGGAGGATCTGATCGACGCCAGGGTCTTCGCCGACACGGCAGCTCGCGTCATCGCCTCGGGGCGGCCGATCGTGCTCCTGTCGCCGGGGCGAAGCGCCGCCGGCAGGCGGGCTGCCCTGTCCCACACAGGCGCTCTGGCGGCAGATGCAGAGGTCCTCGACGACCTGTGTGCGGCCGTCGGGGTGGTCAGGGTCGAGACACCACGAGAGCTCTTCGACGCGACGACCGGGCTTCTTGGCGACGCCCCGATGTGCGGACCCCGGGTCGCGGTCATCACCGAAGGCGGAGGGCACGGCAGCGTCGCTGCAGACGCGCTGGCATCCGCGGGGCTCGAGGTTCCCGAGCTCAGTCCGGGGCTCATGCGCCGCATCCGGCAGACTCTGCCCTCCAGCGCCGGTGCGAACCCGATCGACTTCGCGCTGGCGACGACCGAACCAGACGCGTACGCAAGGGTCGTGCCCGTGCTCATGCAGGCGGAGGAGATCGACGCCGTGCTTGCCGTCGGGCAGCTCGGCCTGGCGTCCGCGCGCTTTCCCCATCAACGGACGGCCGTCGAGGCGGAAGAAAGAGGGGCGCGCGCGATGGCGACCGAGTCGCGGCGTGGCGGCAAGCCTATGGTCGTGAACACCGTCTACGAGAGCGCGACGCCGGCGCGGACGTTGCGGTCAGAGGGCGTTCCCGTGTGCCGGGAGATCGGCGCTGCGGCCGGGATCCTGGCGGCTCGGCTCGCGGTGAGCGACGCTCAGCGCCTCGGGCCCTATCGTGCCCCGGCGATCCCTTCTGCCGGCGATCCCGTCACCACCGGGACGCCGGACTACTTCGAGTGCCGTCGCATCGTCGAAAGAGCCGGTGTCCCCGTCATCAAGGGCGTGAGGGCCGCGACGACAGAGGAGGCAAGGTCGGTCGCCGACGAACTGGGCTATCCGGTCGCACTGAAGGCGATCGGGCTCCTTCACAAGTCCGACGCGGGCGGCGTGGCGCTCGATCTGGACACCCCGGAGGCTGTGGTCGCCGCGGCCGACGACATGACTGCAAGGCTTTCGCCCCCGGGCTTCGTCGTGGAACGGATGGCCGAGACTGCGTCGGCGGTGGAGCTTCTCATGGGCTGCCGTCGCCTGGAGCGCTTCGGACCAGTACTGCTCGTCGGGCTCGGTGGGCTCTTCGCAGAGGTGCTGCGAGACTTCCGGACTGCGCTGGCACCGGTACAGAAAGACGACGTCGTGCGGCTGCTCCTGTCCCTCCGGGGGGCGAGCCTCCTCGAGGGCCTCCGTGGGAGGCCGACCGTGGACCTGGAGGCGGTCGGCGAAGTCGGTGCCGCACTGTCGCGCTACTTCGCGCGTCACCCGGACATCCTCGAGATGGAGGTCAACCCCTTGTCGGTGCGTGAGGGCGGTGTGCTGGCGCTGGATGCGCGTATCATCATGACCGCGCCATCATGAGCGTCCCACGGTCGAGCTGTGTGATGCGACATCGAAGGGACGAGCCAGGAGGCAGCATGCCGTTCCTCGAACGAGACGACTCCCTGCTGATCGCCATCGATATCCAGCCGGGCTTCTACGCCTCGGCAGACCTTGATGAGCCACACCCCTTCGGCCCTGACGGCTGCATGGCACGCGCGGCATGGCTGACGGCTGTCGCCGCCCGCCTCGGCGTACCGGTGATCGTCACCGAGGAAGACCCTGCGTACAACGGTGGCACGCTCGAGACGCTTCTGGAGGCGTTGCCCGAAGGGGCTCCGGTGCTCACCAAGCCGGTGTTCAACCTCGCCGATTGCGAGCAGATCCGTGAGGCCGTCGTAGCGACGGGGCGCACGACCGCGGTCCTCGTCGGCATGGAGACCGACGTGTGTGTCGCCCACTCCGCACTTGGTCTGGCTGAGCTTGGATACCGTGCGGTGGTGGTGTCGGACGCCACGTTCTCGCCCGGCGAGATGCATGCGCTCGGCCTTCGCCGCATGAGGGAGGGAGGGATCGGCCTCAATCACACCAAGGGTGTCTTCTACGAGTGGGTCCGCACCCTCGCCGCTACTCGCGAGCTGCTGGACGCGGCGCCCGGCCTGCTCGAGACGCCCGGCTTTGCCCTGTGAGCATCGACCCGCCTGCTCGCGGTCGCGCTTCGGGTCGGACCGCCGGACCGCCGCTCGGACGAGTGGCCGTGATCGGTACCGGCGTTATCGGCGCAGGGTGGATCGCCCACTTCCTCCGTATGGGCCTGGAAGTCGCCGCCTGGGATCCCGCACCAGGCTTTGCAGACCGCCTCAAGGGGATGGTCGAGGGGGTGTGGCCGACGCTCCAGAGCATCGGTCTCTCACCGGCTGCCTCACCTGAGCGTCTCAGCTTCGGGGCTTCACCCGAAGAGATCGTCGCCGAGGCCGGTTTCGTGCAGGAGAGCTCGCCCGAGGATCTCGACGCCAAGATCGCGCTCTACGAGCGGCTCGACGCGGCGACTCCCAAGGAGACGATCATCGCGTCGAGCACCTCAGGGCTGCGCATGACCGACATCCAAATGCGATGCCGTTACCCCGGGCGGACGGTCGTGGGGCATCCGTACAACCCGCCGTACCTCGTCCCGCTCGTCGAGGTCGTGGCCGGCAGGCGCACCTCCGCTGCGACGGTGGACTCGGTGGCGGCGTTCTACCGCGCGGTCGGCAAGCGGCCACTGGTGGTCCGCAAGGAAGTGCCGGGCTTCGTGGCCAACCGCCTGCAGGAGGCCGTGTGGCGGGAGATGCTGCATATGGTGGCGGCCGGTGAGGCGACTGTCGAGGAGGTCGACGCCGCCATGGTCGACGGGCCGGGTCTTCGCTGGGCTGTCATGGGGCCGGGGATGACGTTCCATATCGGGGGCGGAGAGGGCGGCATGGCGTCGATGCTCGACCATTTCGCTCACGTCTTCGACGAACCGTGGACGAGGCTTCAGGCGCCGCCGCTCTCGGACGAGTTGCGGGCCGGGCTCATCGATGGATGCCGCCGGGAGGCGTCCGGCCACTCGTATGAGGAACTGACAAGGCTGCGAGACCAGGCCCTCGTGGCGGTGCTTCGGGCGCGGGAGTCGGTCGAACGAGTCGACGACGGGACGACGGGATGAACTGGGAACCTCACATCACCTGTGCGTTGACGGGCGGCGGTGACGTCGTCGGCAAGCATCCGGGCGTCCCCGTGACCCCGGCGCAGATCGCCTCCGCCGCGGACGAGGCGGCGGCGGCCGGCGCCGCCATCGTCCACGTCCACGTGCGCGATCCGCAGACCGGCGAGGGATCGCACGACCCGGCGCTGTTCAGAGAGGTCGTCGAGCGTGTCCGGGGATCCGGCACCGACGTCGTCCTCAATCTCACGACGGGCATGGGCGGAGATCTGTTCGTAGGACCGCGGGGCAGCGAGGACGTGCCGGCCGAGGGCTCCGACTTCGTCGGGCCGGCAGAGCGGATGGCGCACGTGGCGGAACTGCTGCCCGAGATCTGTTCGCTCGACTGCGGCAGCATGGACATGGGCAGCGAAGGAATGCTGTACGTCAACCCGCCCCAGCATGTCCGCGTGATGGCGGAGCGCATGAGAGAGCTCGGCGTCAAGCCGGAGCTCGAGGTGTTCGATCTCGGTCACCTGCGCTTCGCGCGAACGTTGATCGACGAAGGCGTCATCGAACGCCCGCCGCTCGTGCAGCTCTGCCTGGGCATCCCGTGGGGTGCTCCTGCGACCACGGGAGCGATGAAGGCTCTGGTCGACGAGCTGCCGGACGGCGCCGTATGGACGGGTTTCGGCATCGGCCGTCTGGAGATGCCCATGGTGGCGCAGTCGCTCGTTCTCGGCGGCAACGTGCGGGTAGGTCTGGAAGACAACCTCTACCTGTCGCGGGGGCGACTGGCGACCAATGCCGAGTTGGTCACGCGAGCCGTAGAGATCGTCGAGCGCCTCGGCGGTCGCGTCGTCGGCCCCGGGGAGGTGCGGAAGCGGCTCAGCCTGCGCTCGCCGGCGTGATGATCAGAGAGCCGGTCGGCGGCTCGGCCCAGCAGACCGCCGGTATTCCTGCATCACTGTCTGCAGTCTTCGGCCTTCCAGGGCGTAGGCGGTGATGCCGTCTCTGCCGACCATGGTCTCGGCCTGCAGGAGGGCGTTCAAGACGGCCTCTTCAGTCGCTTCAACGACGCCCTCGAAGAACGGGTCCAGGGCGGCCAGGGAGAGCATCTCCACCGGGATCCTCAGCACGGCCTCCGATCCGTAGGTCATCGGCGGCAGGTCTCCGGCAGCCGTGCTGAAGGCGATGATCAGGTCGCCGGAGTAGTTGCCGGCGAAGGCACCGAGACGTGCCAGACCGAGGCCGGCGCGTTGCGCAAGGCGCCGCAGCTGGGTGGGCAGCAGCGGCGCATCGGTCGCGACGACGATGATGACGGAGCCCGACTCCCGGCTCGAGGCCGGCGGAGGGGTCGCGTGCGCGGTGGTCGAGCCGGGTGCCGGGACTGCATCCAGGTCAAGAATGCGGCCGACCGGCACGCCGTCGATGGTGAAGGACGCCCGCGTGCCGTGGTTGGCCTGCACCAGCACGCCGACCGTGAACCGCTCGCCGCCGACGTCGATGATCCGCGATGAGGTCCCGATCCCGCTCTTGAACTGGTGGCAGATGACACCGGTCCCGGCTCCGACGCAGCCCTCGGTGACGGCCCCGTCCGACGCACTGTCGAGGGCTGCGAAGACATGCTCGGAGAGGACGTGCTGCCCGTCGATGTCGTTGAGGAAACGGTCGCACGTCTCCCCTACCACGGGCAGGCTCCAGAAGTCCGCTCTGGGCTCCCTCGCAAGGATCTCGCGGCGCACCAGCGCGTCCCGGACCACGCCGACGGAGTGACTGTTGGTCAGCGCGATCGGCGAGGTCAGCAGCCCGCTCTCCCGTACCCATTCCAGCCCGGTGAGCTCGCCGTTCCCGTTGAGTCGGTGGCAGCCGGCGAACAGTGGATGCTCGCTTATCTCCTCGCGGCGAGGTACGACGACCGTGACGCCCGTGCGGACTGGGCCGGACCCGACGCGCAAGGGGCCCTCTCCATCGATCAGGGTGCAGTGACCTACGCTGACGCCCGCGACGTCGGTGATGGCATTGTGCGCACCAGGCTTGCCGGCGTCGGCGAACAGTCCAATGTCACGAGCGCGCATCGCCGCTCCTCCTGTTGTTCGCGTGGCCGGCAGAGTACGCCGGCTCGCTTCAGCCGCGGTCCTGGGTAAGGCGGGCCAGCGCCTGGCGGATCTCCTCGACCTCCTCCTGCATGACCCCGAGGAGCTGCGGCACATCCTCGATACTGGGAGGATTCGCAGCCGTCCGCGATGCCGCCGGAGAATCGCGCCGACTGCCGGCCGGTCGTGGTCCTCGGGGCGGACCGTCGTTCGCAGCAGGGGTGGATGGTGACCGGCTCGCCGAGGAATCGAAGGCCTCGTCGTCCTCACGATGGAGGAGGGCCTGCTCCCTGACGTTCACCAGTTCGCTCGGATCCGCCAGCAGGGCGAGACAGAGGAAGTCCGTCGCCACCTCGACGGCTTCGGGTCGCTGTTCGTAGTGGCGCGGATTCAGGTTGAAGATACCCTCGAGTGCGGCGACGGCGACGTACTCGTCCACCTCACGGAATCGTCCTTCTGAGATGCCGTCGACGATGAGCCGACGAACGTTCGCGCGGAGCTGTCGCAGCCGTGCGACCGATGAGCGGAACTGAGGCAGACTCATGAGGGCGGCGGTGTGCAACCCCCGGAGGTCGTTCACCGAGAACGCCATGTGGTGGATGTCGAAGCGGACGTAGCGATAGAAGCGAACGGCGATGTCGCCATCTGTCTTCACCATGAGCTCGGCGAAGGCGGCCGGTCTGGCCAGGCTGTAGTCGAGGAGCTCCTCGACTATCGCGTCCTTTGAATCGAAGTGGTGGTAGATGGAGGGGCCGCGTACGCCGATCGCCTCGCCGATACTGCGGATGGACGTACCCGCGTAGCCCCTCAGTGACAGCAGCACCGACGCAGCGTACAGGATGCGCTGTCGGGTCGAAGCAAGCGGTCGGCGGGGTGGAGGCAGGTCGACGTGAGTCTGTGGCGACGAAGGCTCCTGCGGAGCGTCCGGCTCCGTGCTGCCGCGTTCTTCGGTGGGCATGGCGGCTCCCTAACAAGTCACCTATCGGTCATTAGACACGAATCCTATCACTATCCGGAGGAGGCCGTCGGATCCTGAGAGACTGGTTCACCAAGGGTCTCCGCGCGCACTGCCAGCAAGCGTGCGGCGAGCATGCCGAGACGGGCCTCGATCAGGCCGTCGGTAGACTTCAGGTCCAGGTCGAGCAGTCGTTCGATGCGCTCCAGGCGAGCTCGCAGGGTATTGCGATGCAGGAACAGTTGCGAGGCCGTCCGGGTCACGGAGCGACCCTGCTCGAGGTAGTGCTGCAAGGTGGCGCGGAGCTCGGTGCCGTCTCTGATGTCGATCTCCGCAAGCCTGTTCGCGACGCCGTCCGCCAGGTTGCGGAGCATGCCATCGGGCAGTTGGTCGACGGTCGCGTAGGCGACCCCGAGATCCTCGAACAGCACGGGCTGCGACCCGCCGTCTGGTGATGTGCGGCAGGCGAGCAACGCCTGGACGAGCCCGCGCCGGGCATCGGTGAGCGATGTCAGCGGTGCCGACACGCCGACACCGCAGGACGGTCCCTGAGCGGCTTGCACGTGCTGTGTGAGCCGCTCGAGGTGCCCCTGCGGTCCGTCGTCCGCGTCGGGTCCCGCGAAGGGGCTCAGCAGAACGACTCCGACCTCCTTGATCACGCTGAGGAAGGGCACGCTCGCATCTTCGAGCGAGCTCTCGGCGGCCGCCGCGAGCGACTCCTGGTCGACCCCCGATCGCCCACTGCCGTCGGGGAGTCGTTCTTCCGCATCGACCGAGACGTCGTCGATCACGGCGATCCGGAGGCTCTCGCCCGCCGTCATGCCATGGCGAAGGAGTCGCTCTTCCAGCTCACTCTCGCCGCCCCGGCCGCTGAGGATCATGTCGAGAAGCCCTGCTCGCGTCCGGCGACGCATCCCCTCGATGGTCCTGTCGGCCGTGATGGCCAGTTCGAGCAGATGCTGTGAGAACGTGAGTCCGGCCTCCATGTAGTCGGAGGACACCGCGATGAGGGGGAGTGCGGCCGCGAGTACCTGGTGCAGCTGACCGCCTACCTTGACCTCACGGAAGTGGAATCTCTCCGGTCCGCCGGAGGAGACGGAGCGTCGGCCGCCGGAAATGCCCAATCGCCGGAAGGTCTGCCATGCCCGCGCGGCCACGTCGTTCGCCGTCGACTCGTCGATTCGATGGAGGTGGCACGCGACCGTCTCTCCGGCGGCGCTGATCAGGAAGACATCGATGCCAAGCAGTGCGCCCAGGCGATCGGTCAGGGCCTCCACTCCACCCGCCAGAGATGAGGCCTCTACCAGCTGGTTCTGCAGGGCCAGCGAGCGACGCAGGCCGTGCAGGTCTCTCGACGACAGCGCATCGTGGACGTAGCTGGCGATATCGCGGAAGGGCGTCTGAGGGGGGATGCGCAGCAGTGGAAGCGCGAGGCGGTCCGCGGTCTCGATCATCGGTGTCGGGATCTCCTCGACATGCGGGAGGATCGCCACACCCACGCCACTCATGTCCGCCTCGCTCAGGACCTGGACGAGGTGAGGTCCCGCAGAGAGGGTTTCCGTGAGCATGGGTCCCGTCGTGAGCAGAAGGCTGCCCCTGACCATCCAGGGTGTGGGGTCTTCGAGGTCTCCGATGTAGAGAGCCTGGATGGGCTTCTCAACGGCCTCGATGCCTCCCACCACGTCCAGGCCTAGTCCGGCCTCTTCCACCAACTCGCGGATGGTAAGGCTATGCGGTTCAGTCCGGTCCACGACCACCTTCCTGAGCTGTGCATGTGCACGGTCAAACCGACGATATCATGGACCTACGCACGTATGGCCGCCGGCCGTAGACCCCAAGTGGGCACCTGCCGAAGCGACTCTTGCCATCAGCTCGTCTCGCATGACTGTGCGGGCGCACAGCCGTATTGCCTTCATCATGGACTAGCGCACGTACTACGTCGGCTCCCCTTGGACATACCCTCGCGCTGATGACTGAGGGCTGTGCTCACCCCCGGGGATAGGCAACAGCACGGCCTCGGCGGCCCCCGAAACTCCTGGGGTCGTACCTCGAAGTCGAGAGAGAAGGCAAGGGCTGTCGCGATGGCGAAGATCGTGAATTCGTGGAACGAGTGGTCGCCGCTCAAGCGGGTCATCCTGGGGCGTCCCGAGGGCACCCAGGTCCCCGGGTGGGAACCGGGCATCTACTCACATCAGCCCGCGGGTGGCTTCCCGTGCGGTGCGTACGGGATGTACCCACAGGAGATGGTCGACGAAGCCGGCGAGCAGATGGACCACTTCGCCAGGGTGCTCACGGACCGCGGCATCACCGTTGACCGGGTAGAGGTGCATCCCTCCTATCTGCGCCCAACCGGCAACGGCACACCGGACTGGACGCTTCCGAACATGCGCACGGCGAACAACCCGCGTGATCTCTTCATGACAGTAGGAAACGAGATCATTGAAGCGGCCGGTGCACTTCGCGCGCGGTGGTTCGAACACCTCAACATGCGGCCCCTGTTCGAGCGCTACTTCCGTGAGGATCCGGACTGCCTGTGGACGGCTGCTCCGAAGCCTGTGATGACCGACGAGTCGTACGACAAGATGTGGTTCCACAACTACTACAACGAGTGGACCGACGATGACCGGCGTAAGCACATGGAAGAGAGCAGCTTCGCGCTCACGGAGAAGGAGCCGATGTGGGATGCCGCCTGCTGCATGCGCATGGGGCGAGACATCCTCTTCTACCACTCAGCCATGGTCAACAACGCCGGCATCGATTGGCTGAGGCGCTACTTCGGCGCCAGGGGCATCCGCATCCATGAAGAGCAGTTCGGCACGACTGCGGATACGTTCTACGCGTATCACATCGACGTGATCATCTGCCCGGTGCGCCCCGGGCTGCTGCTGCACAATCCGGATCGGCCGTTCCTCTCTCAGAAGGCCATCGACTTCTTCAACCAGAACGATTGGGAGATCGTCGAGGCTGTCGGGCCGACACACGACTACCGGCCGGTCCTCGACGGCTTCGGTGTGCCGCACAATGGTCCGAGTTCGATCTTCTTCAACACGCTCTCTCTCGGCCCCAACACCATTTGTGTCGAGGCGCATGAGGAGCGCTACATGGAGCAGTTGGACAAGCTCGGTATCGAGGTGATCCCGATCCCCTACGACAAGGTCGTCCCGTTCGGGGGGTCACTGCACTGCACGACCGTCGACGTCTACCGCGAAGGCGACTGCGAGGACTACTTCCCCAGGCAGATCGACGGCTTCTGAGGGTCCGACCAGGCGGACCACTGCCACCATCGTCGCCCCGCCGGCCTGGTCTGCCGTGGCGCGGGTGTGGCGAAGAACAAGGAGAGAGCACATGCCGGAGCGCATCAAGGTGATCATCATGGGGGCCGCCGGCCGCGACTTCCATAACTTCAACACCTACTTCCGCGACAATGAGACCTACGAGGTGGTCGCCTTCACCGCCAC
>Ga0209164_1000503_pt1 | contig 89910 bp, 87 predicted proteins | sample MTBNYHSulfiMetaG_FD_187458 | JGI IMG/M metagenome (GOLD analysis project Ga0209164, IMG submission 187458) | Enrichment culture microbial communities from rom New York Harbor, USA that are MTBE-degrading - MTBE-NYH (New York Harbor Sulfidogenic)... | ecosystem: Environmental > Aquatic > Marine >... | reverse complement strand
TGCCGGGCGGGAAAAACCCGCCTGCGTGGAAGTTTGCCCGACCGGGGCGCTGGTATTCGAGAAGCGGGAAGACTGCGCTGTGGAGCCGTTTTTTACCGAGCCCACGGTGGCCGGTTGAAGGTGGCAGTTACAAATGAGTATTCAAGTGCAATTCATGTCGATGCTGCAGCCGGTTGTGGGGGTCGGACAGGTGGAACTTGAGCCCGTTCACCGTTCAGTGGGCGAGGTGCTGGAGAGCTTAACCCGGCAGTTCCCCGCCCTGGGCCGGGAGATATTTGACGAGGAAGGAAAACTGGATTACCTGTATCAGATCGTTTTGAACGGTGAAAAGATCCGTTGGGATGAAGCCTGGGACACCCCCGTGCCGGACGGGTCCCGCCTCTCCATTTTCGCTGTGCTGGGCGGGGGATAATTATAATTTATGGTGTTTATCATAATTTATTGTTTAATTATTATTATTTATTTGAGTAATTAAATTATTTTATGATAATATATTACAGGGAGAAAGGGGATGGTTCCCCCCGCAGGCTGCAAACCTGCCGGCCTGCCCGCGATCCGGGTGGGAGTCCGGTTCAATTCCGACTTCTCCCCTCCATAATAGTTCAATAAAGCAGGGATTAGTCAGGTACGAGGGATCCCCAAAGCACTATATTCCAGCGTGAAGTCTCTTTACGGAGCGATAGAATATATGGAGCGCATTTTAAAACAAAACAAAACCTACTCCGCCCCCATTGTATACAAAGCATTTGCAATATTAAAAGAAATTGCCCGTTCAGACGACGAACTCGGCATCATTGATTTGTCCCGCAGGTTAAATATCCACAAAAATACGGTGCGGGGAATTATCCAGGCGCTGACCGATTTAGAGGCGCTCCACCGGAACACAGATCATAAATTCAAGCTGGGTCCCGCTTTAGCCAGATTGGGCTGCCAGGCTGGAGCGGGAATTAGTTTAAGCACAATTATTCGTCCTTTTATGCATGAACTTGGTAAAAAATATCAGGAAACAATTTTTTTAGGTACCTTTGACAGACAAGGCATCACCGTTATTGACAAGGTAGAAAGCCCGGTAAAATTAAAAATTACCGCTCCGGTGGGTACAAAAATATCCTTATTTGCCGGAGCGACGGGAAAGGTTTTCCTTGCCGGACTGCAGGAACCGCTGGTCTTGAAAATCATTAATCAAGTAACTTTGCCCAAATTTACGGACAATACCATCGTTAACAAGGATGATTATTTAAAAGAATTACAGAAGGTCCGTGAAAAAGGTTTTGCAACGGATTATGAAGAGTACGTCAGTGGAGTAAATGCCATCAGCGTACCGCTGACCGGTTCACGGGGACATTCAGTGGCGGCATTGTGGATGGTAGGTTTAAGCCATACCTTTAACGGAGAAAAGATCAGAGGGGCCACAATGGATACTATGCAGGTGGCGGCGCGAATTAATGAACTACTTGCCGTAATAGCTTAACGGCAATATAAATGAGACTTCTCCGCCCAGCACATTTCCTTAAATATAAGAGACTCGGTATAGCCGCCCAAAGCGGGTATATCGAGTCTCTTGCCTATTACCTTTTAATATTTATTATATATCCGGTACAAGAGCGCTGCGGCTTCGGCCCTGGTGGTATTGCCCCGGGGGTTGATTTTGCCGCCGCTGCCTGCGATAAGCCCCTCTTTTACCATGGCGGCCACGCTGTCTGCGGCATAGGCGGCGATCTGGGATTTGTCGGTAAAACGGTTCAGGTCGGACGGGACGCCCTTGGTTTGGAGCTTGTTCAACAGTCTCAGGGCCCGCTCGGTCAGCGCCATCATGTCCTGCCTGGTGATGCTTGTCGCTGGGCCGAATTTGTTATTGCCGGTGCCCGAGGTGAGGCCCAGTTTTTTGGCTATGGCTATCTCTTTGTAGTAAGGGGCATTCCGGTCTATATCCTCGAAGTTTCCGGCGGTCTTGGCATCCAGGTTCAGGGTTTTTACCAAATAGCACAGGAAGTCCGCCCGGGTGATGTTTATTTGGGGGGCATATTCCTTTTCGGTTATCCCGGTTAAGATGCCCTTGGAGGCCAGCGCTTCGATGCTTTCTCTGGCCCAGGGCACACTATTTAGGTCGGTAAAGGTTTTGGTCACATAGACAACTGCATAGTTGCTGAAGTGGATGACGGTGAAGGTACCGTGCCGGTGGCCGGATCGTAGCGGCCGCTGGGCACCGGGACCGCATTGCCGCTGCCGTTGATGTACCAGACCGTGATATGCCCGGGGTTGGCCAGTTCTTCGGCTGTGGGGGTATAGGGTATGGATACCGTCACCGGCGCGTCGGGATTGTGCCACTCAGTCTGCTTGCCGTCCACCGTCAGAGTGAGCCGCACTAATGGCCGGTCGCCGATGGCTTCTTTCACTTCTTCCAGCAAACCTTCCTTATCTCCCTGACCGATTGTAATCTCCGCTTTGCTTCCGCTTATGCCCGAAACGCCGGCCAACATATTCAACGGAATTGTGACACTGCCGGCATCGGTATTGAGGATCAGCGAACCCTGTCCGTCGGACGATGACAGCTCCGGAACCGGTATGCCGACCGAATAAGTATCGACATTGGGGATCAAGGGTATTGTGATAATAGTCTCGCCCGATGTTAGTTTTTTTTGAGTTCCTATGTCTACGGACGCGGTTCCGTTTTCCGTATTGACGGCGATTGTCAGGGTAGAATCAGAACCATTGCCTGCTTTAATACTTGCGTTATAATCCGGGGTTGTCGGCGTTGAAAGAGTGCTGTTTCCGCCACCGCCACCCCTTGTGCTGGTGAATATAGGGTTTATCGTATGGCCTCCTGTGACATTCGTAAAGGTATAGGTTGTTATAGTTCCTTGATCAACGCCGTCAACCGTAATTGAGTTTATCCGATATCCCGAATTTGGCGTTATAGTAAAGGTCTGGTTGCTGCCTGCCGTAACGCTCACGGAGCCGTTCGGACTGATGCTGCCGCCGCTGCCTGCCGTGGCTGTGACGGTATAGACCGTCGGCGGAACCGGGTTGATGACGATGCTCAGAGCTTGCGTGTCGTTACCTGAGGCGTTTGTCGCCGTGACCGTGAAGTTGAACGTTCCCACCGCCGTCGGCGTGCCGGAAAGGTCGCCGTCGCTCTCGAGGTCGATGCCGTCCGGCAGGCTGCCGCCGGAAAGTATCCATGTGATGGGTGCGTTGCCTGTCGCCTCAAGAGTCTGGCTGTATTCTGTGCTAACCGTGCCGTCCGGCAGAACGGTTGTGGTAATGGCAGGCGCGATATTGGCTTCAATATTAATGGTATCGTCACCGTCATATGTATACCCATCCCAAGTTGAGTTGTTCTGCGGATAGTAGAGGGTGAAGCCTGCTCCGCAGTTATCAAAAACATCGCTCCCAAAGGCAGCAGGCTTATTTCCCAAAAACCACGCGTTGTCCAAGTTAGCACAACTTAAGAATGCGCTATTTCCAATGGTTTGCACATTGTTTCCAAGTGTTAGTTTGCCGTCAAAGCCGACGCAGTAGATAAAGGCTTCCTCGCCTATGGTTTGGACGCTGTTCGGAATAGTCAGGTCGCCTGTAAAGCCGCCGCAGCCTTCAAACGCAAAGTCCCCTATAGATGTGACGGTGTATGTGATACCCTCATTATACACCGTTAGGGGAATGGTGAGGCTGCCGGAACCGGCGCCGCTGATTGCCGGATTCCCGTACTCGCCTGCGCCCACCTGTACGGCGCCTGTGTCTGTTTCGCTGTCCTCGGTCAGCACTTTATAGATCAGGGTGTGCCCATCCGTTGTGACGGCCGTAAACCCGTCGGCAGCCCATGACGTGGCTGCGGGCATTGACAGGATCAGAATACCAAATACTTCATACCGATTTGAAGCGACTCATCTATGTACCTTAGAGCAAGGCGCACATGATTATTCTTGAAAGCAAGCAATGCCAGAAGATTCAGTACCTCCACCCGGCTGTGAAGCCTGCCGTTTTCTTCCGTAAAGGAAAGGAGCCTACGTAACAGTATTTCCGCGTCGTGGGTGCGGTCTTTGGCCATCAGCGCCCGTGCATACAAAATCAGCTCAAACTCACGGGTTCGGTTGACCTCCGAAAAGATATTCAGCTTGCACGAGATGAACCATTCATCTATGGCAGCCACATCCCCCGCGTCCATGAACAACCGGCACCGAAAGGCCTGCAGGAGGTAATTCCAATGGGCCCAGTACGCCCCACATAAAGCCCGCGTCATACCGGAGCCAAATCCAGACAAAGTACCCCCCGGCTATTTCCGCCAATCCCGCCAGAAAGAAAAGCAGCGCCGATCTTAAAACCATTATTACCTCCAGTAAATACTGTTATTTATTCAGTTGTCTCATTTCCTTCAATAAGCGGATCATCTCGTCGAGTTTATGCAGTACCTCTCTGTTATAATCGTTTTTTTGTTTTATGAATCTATATATTACAAATACGAAACCCAAAATCAAACCCCAGAAAAGTATCATACCAAGTACATAAAAAACACCAATCAAAACAGAATCCATCATTTGCACCCCAATTTTCCGGTAACTCTCTTAACGATAAACATGCTCCAGGGTCATCGGCAGGTTGTTGTTCAGTCCCTTGGAGAACAACAGCTGATAGATATTCAAACCGGATACCCTGAAAGAAGCGGCGCAACCGCGCAGGTACAGGTCCCACATGCGTACGAACCGGTGACCGTATTTTTGTTCTACAGTATTAACGTGCTTTAAAAAGTTTTCATACCAGCGATCCAGGGTCATGGCGTAATGCAGACGCAAACTCTCCGCGTGCAACAGGTGAAAATCATATTCGGGCAGCAGCCAAACTGTTTCTCGCAAAGAAGGGATATAGCCGCCGGGGAAAATGTATTTTTTAATCCAGGAGTTGACGGGCTTTTCCCACATCCCGGTAATGGTATGCAGCATGGAAAGGCCGCCGGGAGCAAGCAGCCTGTTGACTTTTTCCATGTACCCGGACAGGTTTTCTTTCCCGGTATGTTCAAACATGCCCACGCTGACGATCTTGTCAAACCGGTGCTCCTGCTCGTCCAGGTCCTGGTAACTAAGCAGTTTGACGTCTACCCGCTCTTCAAGATCCAGTTCCTTGACGCGCTCTTTGGTGGCGCGGTATTGTTCCTCGCTTAAGGTGATGCCCAGCGCTTGCGCGCCGTACTCCCGCGCCGCCTTGATAATCAGCCAGCCCCAGCCGCTGCCGATGTCCAGCAGGCGTTCCCCCGGCCGCAGTTGAATTTTTTTGAGGATGTGATCAATTTTTTGCATTTGGGCCTGATACAATGAATCGCCGATGGTTTTAAAATAAGCGCAGGAGTAGCTCATGGTTTCGTCCAGCCACAGCGAAAAAAAGTCGTTTCCCAGATCATAGTGATGTTGAATATTGCTTTTTTGCTTCAGCCTGGCCGCGGCGCCGCTCAGTGTTTTAACCACTGAAACCGCCTTTCCGGTCAAACCGCCGAAGACACCGTCCTTGTTTGATTCAACCGCCCCGAATATTACCTCCAGGTTGCCCTCGAAATCAACAATGTCGTCCATGTACGCTTCACCGAAAGCAAGTACCGGGTCTTCCAGGTTAAATGTCAGCGGCAGCGGCTTGTTAAAAATCACTTTCACCAGGGGCTGCCCGTCTCCGTACTTTACTTGTTCCCCGTCCCAGTATACCACCTCGAAACTGGCGTGCTTGATACTTTCAAAAAAGGATTTTAACAGGTGCTTGCGCATCAATGTTCACCTCCGTGATTTCCCGTCCGGCTTTAGCTGTTACCTTTACAGGCAAAATAAACCTATAAGTAATTGCTTATATAATATTTCGCTGCCCGCTTTATGTCAAGCAAGGCCAATTCATTTTGCCTTGATTTGTTCTTCACCCCATAAAAATAGCCGGGAGCAGCGGCTGCATCCCGACCATGAAGGTCATATTTTGCATTCCATCAAACGAAACATTCTGCAGTTTATCAAGCTTCCCGCCGTATATCTATGACTTGCATTTTCCCTTCCTTGCAAAGGGTTATATCCGGGTTGCTGTCCAGTTGTTTAACCCTCAAATGTTCCTCTTTGAATTGCGGCAGGTCGGCCAGGTCGGTGTGGAAAAAGGTGATTAAGTCATTAAAAGACTGATCGAGGTAATCCATTTGCAGACTGTAAAAGGTACGTTGAGCGTCCTTTTTTTCAGTAACCAACCCTGCTTCCTTCATAGTCCGCAGATGCTGGGATATTCTCGGCTGGCTCATTTGCAGCACCGACTCCAGTTCACAAACAAACATAGGCCGGACGGACAATAATTTTAAAATTTTAAGCCTGGTGGGCTCGCCAAGAGCCTTAAAAATCTTCACATAATTATTCAGGTTCATTTTAACCCACTTCCTCATTAGTATTTATTTATATAATAATTTTTTTATTAAATGATAACTTTGCGCGTTATCGTTGTCAATATTACAAATTAAAGATTATTCACGTATCCGGGAGTACAAAGGCATGGGATAGATGTAGCCATGATCATTTGCCGGACATGACAATTTGACTATGTCTTTCCGGATAATTTAAATTGGTTATATGTTCATTATTGCAGTGATGGGAACATTTAACACAGCAAAGCCAAATAGCTCCTGCCATCCTTACCGGGTCAGGCGGGAGCTATTCATATTCAATCTAGCAGCCTGGACGTGCCGGCGGGCCAATGGCCCCGGTCGAAAGGAGATGTAAGGCATGATTTCCGTGGATATACCCGGTCGCGGTATACTGCAGTTGAATCACATCGTGCTGGATTACAACGGCACCATAGCCAGGGACGGTCTGCTGCTGCCCGGCGTCGAGGAAAGGCTGAACAGACTCGGCGGGAGCCTGAAAGTACACATCCTGACCGCCGACACCTTTGGCAAGTGCCGGGGTGAGTGCAAAAACATCAAAGGCACGGTGCAAATTTTATCCCGGCCAATTGGAGCCAAAGAAAAAAAAGCCTTTGTGGACCGCCTGGGGGCGGAGCATACCGTAACAGTGGGCAACGGCGCCAATGACAGGCTGATGCTGGCCGGAGCGGCCCTGGGCATTGTGGTTTTAGGCCCGGAGGGAGCCTCTGTACAGGCGCTGCAAAGTGCCGATGTGGCGGTAAAAGATATCAACGAAGGGCTAGAGCTGCTGCTGCAGCCCAAACGGCTGATTGCCACCCTTCGTCTGTAAATATGGCGGATGTTTGATATTGCCCGGCTTTACTCTGGACTTCTATTCGTATTTTAGGGGGGAATTGGTGAATATCTGGTTGGATGCGTCACCATGCATTCGGTTCCACTTTAATTATCGTTCAATGCCATCCCGGGCAGGTACCCCCTTTTTGTAGTAATGCTTGACCTCCGTCATTTCCGACACCAGATCCGCCGCCTCTATAATATCCGACGGAGCGCACCGACCAGTAAATACTACTTCCACGTTATCGGGTTTGGTCTTTATAATTTCCAGCATTTCTTCCGTAGTGATTAGATGAAGGTTATGAGCAGTATTGATCTCGTCAAAAACAATGATATTATATTGTTCCGATTTCATCGCCTTTAGGGCTTTTTCCAGTCCTTCTTTGGCCATTTGCACATCCTCATCCAAAGGGGGATTTTGCATATGGATGAAAGTGTCTTTGCCATATTGTTCGATAGTTATGTATGGGCTGACTATTTCTGCTGCTTTTAGCTCTCCATAAAACTGTCCTTTCATGAACTGGCCTATATAGGTTTTCAACCCCCGGCCCATGGCCCGAAAAGCCAGACCTAAAGAAGCTGTGGTTTTGCCTTTGCAGTTTCCGGTATAGACTTGCACATACCCCTTCTGTAGGAAAGGTTGATCCATATAAAAATCATCCCTTACTTTTTTGAAAATACTATACTTTACCGGAGTTTTTAAACAGAAATTTTATCTGATTCCATAGACCCCAACTTCCTATAAGGAAGTTCCTTTTTTTCTTCAGGATTTATTTCCCAATGATTTAGAGTTTCAATCGGTAACTTTCAAAACGTTGAAGATTATTCTTTAATGATGATGTCTTTGGCATCCTGCAAGGCTTTAATATCCATATCGCTATAGCCCAGTTCTTTCATTATTTGGGCGGTATGCTGGCCTAAGCGGGGCGCTTTGTTATATGGGGCCAGGCCGGCTTCTTCAAAGCGAACTGGTGGTCTGACCAAAATACGTTTACCGCTTTCGTATTCCATTTCTAAAAAGAGGTCGTTTGCCCATGCCTGAGGATCCCTCAATACTTCGCTCCAAACCTGTGCAACAGCGAAGGGCAAATCGGCTTTTGTCAGTTTTTCACTTACTTCAGCAACGGTCAGTTCGGCAAACCTTTGGGCGATGGCATCATATAGTTCACCATTATAGGGACCGCTTTGTAAATTTTTTACGCTTATGAAGCGTTCGTCCGCCAACCATTCTTCTTTATCCATAGCTTCGGCAAATACGGGAAATTGCATGTCGTACATAGGCATACACACCTGAACGAAACGGTTGTCTTTGGTTTTATAGACGTTGATTAAAGGACTGGGGCTTTCTCTGTGCGTAATGGGATAGGTGACCAAACCATACTGAGCTGTTTGAATCATAGTACCCTGCATAAAAATTGCGGTACCCAGCAGACTGACGGAAACTTTTTCACCTTTACCGGTTTTTGCCGCACGATAAAGGGCAGCGAGTACACCATTTGTTAAACACATGCCTACCTGACGGTCACCCAGGCTGGGAATCACGTTCATGGGAACGGTGCCTTTTTCGTAGAGGCTGCCTAAAATACCGGATCTGGCGAAGAAAGCAGTAAAGTCATAACCGGGCAGGTCTTTATCGGGACCTTTTTCACCGTAACCGGTAACCGTGCCATAAACCAGTTTGGGGTATTTTTCTTTTAAGGATTCGTAGTCAAGACCCATTTTAGCCAGAGCCTTGGGACGCCAACTGGTGATGAAAATATCAGCCTCAGCTAAAAGCTTCATAAGTACCTGTAAGCACTCAGGGTTTTTCAAATTTAAGGAAATACTTTTTTTGTTGCCGTTTTCAAGCTCAAAAGTTAGGTTTTCACCGGGCAAATCGGGGCGAGCTTCGTTCACGCCGGCATGGCGGGTACCGTCACCGGCAAGATTTTCTACTTTTATTACATCGGCCCCCTGGTCCGCTAAAAATCTGGTGCAACTGGGACCCGCAATGAAAGTAGCAAGTTCAACAACTTTAACACCGGATAATGGCCTTTCATTTGTCATATTCATTCTCCTTTTGATAAATCCAGTAAAACTATTTTTGTTCCTGGTTTGGCTGGAAAGCACACCTGGCGGTTGACTGTGCAAGCGAATTGCCGTTGGCTGTAAATTTAACTCCTGCCAGTAGATCAGATAACGTGGAAGCACTACCTCTTGTAAAAAAAGTAACTGCGCCTCTTGAGAACGAAGATTATCCAAAATACTGAATGGATTCCGCTTACGATATTAAGGAAATCTACGCAACCCTTTATCACGAACACAATTCACAAGGTATTATACCGCTAAACCTGCGTGGTGCTAAAATGCCACCTGAAGGCCTTGATTTTGACGGCAACCCTATTTGCTCCGGTGGTTATCCTATGATCTACTGGGGTAGTGATAAGAATGGTTGCAATAAATTCAGGTGCCCGCATGTTTTGGGTAAAGTAGACTGCCCACATGGTTCTGCCTGGTGCTCTTCTTCAAACTACGGGCTAGTAGTAAAACACGGGTTAAAGATGACCCCCGACGGTTTACCACTCCCCACCGTGGCAGTAAGAACTGGACCAAAATATACAATAAACGCACAAAGTGGAGCGCTGCTTTGGTCGCCTTAAAGACTACTTAAAAACCTAAATATTCGAGGGTTCAAAAAAGTAAAAGCACGTGTTTTTATTATCCTGTATTGCGATGTTATATACAGTGATGGCTTCAGCATCTAACCCCAAGTTGTAAAGCAAGCAGTTTTTCAATAAAGGTATTAAAAACTCGCTAATAAGCTAAGGTTTTTTTCATGCTCCAATGATTTCAATCAATACCTAGATCAGCCTTAAGAGTTGCAACTGCTTCACTTGCCGAACAAGTATTTTTGAATACACGATTAAAACCAATTTCTTTAAAGCGCCTTTCGATCTCCGGCCAGTTCCGCTCAAGTTCTATCGGTGCTGCTACAGTACCTCCCACGTACAATATAATATCTTTCAGTCCAGCCTCAATGCACTTCTCGCGTAACCCCTCACAGTCCATGAGCCCCATACCATACATTGATGAAACAAGTATGGCATCAGCGTTAACCTCAATTGCGGCATTAATAAAATCCTTTTGAGGAACTACCGCACCAAGAAAGGCGACTTTAAATCCGGCATCTTCGAAAGCTTTTTTAAGTACCCACCCACCAATCATGTGTGCATCAACACCAATCGTGCCAATAACTATGCTTTTATTTACTTGTTTTTTATCCATTTATTCTCCTCCTACGAAGCCGCTGCGCCATGTTTGAGAAAAAATTCATAATCCAAGCAACATCATTATTTTTTGCGTAGGCTGTTCTTGCTGCGATTTTTTTCGTCAAATGAACATCCTTAAATAGTCTGGGGTAATATTGAAGCAAATTGCAAGTCACTAACTACTGTATCAAAAGTCAATTTTATTCCTTGTTTTTCTTCTCTCTCTCTGAGTTTTTCATCGTTATATTCCTTGGCTTCTTTAGGTATGGGAACATTTCCAGTATCAAAATACCTAACAGCGTTTTCCGCGTCGCGGATGTACATAACTTTTCCCTTTACATGTTTCCACGGTGAAACCATGGTATCAAACCAACCTATCTCTATTGCCTTGCACAAGCCAACTGCTATGTCTCCGTCGCCGGCTTCCAGAGTCTTTTCCAGCATTGACCTTACTTCCATCTCAATCATCTTTTCCTCAAGTTTCATTTTATCTGACTCAGGAACTTTCTGTGTTCCCAACAAGGTGACTAAATGCCTGGCCAATCTAACGGAATTTGCCATACCTTCTTTCGTGGGAGTGGCAAATGCTTCGTCTTCACATTTTAAAACAACATTGGTGAAACCGCCCATGATATCTATTAAGGCGTTCCAGGCAATCATGGCATGCGCTTCCTCCACTCGTGGAGGCCAGGCACCCAGAAAGGGATACCCACCAAGGATAAAATTCATATCTTTATAGCCAAAACGCTCGCAATATTCTTTAGAAAGTCTTTCAGTTACTTTACCCATGGCTGCATCCTGTATTAAATTCATGCCTAATCCGTGCATTAGATGCGAATATTTAATCCCTTGCTCCGCTGCCAGTAAGACTTGCACGACATTCGTATATGATTTCATGGCAGGGGTATCATAGCCGGAAAGGTTACTGGCATTATGCGGGCATATCGGCACGCCATTTTCGGTATATATCCCACCCAGTCTGGCGTCATATTGTTTCAGTTTTAGCAATTTATCCATTGGTATGTCTTTACTATGAGCTACGGCTGTCATAATCGGATTGTTATTACCACCATTCCAGCCTGCAGCAAAAACAATCTCAGTTTGCAAACGGGAATCTTCATCAGCCGAATTAAGATTTAATGGGCACTTTGCCGCTTTTGTAATTTTTCTGGCCTCTTCTACACCATGGCAGACAACAGGCCAGCCGTTGAGCATATTCATTCCTTCCTTTCTGCTGCGCTCAATTCCGGCTGCTGCTCTTTTAAAATCATTTTTACGTGTATAAGTATCGCTAAAAATGGTCCACACACCGTGAGGGAAAAGGTCTGAATTTTCTTCTACATACTGGATGCCCTTGATCATATACTCAGTAAGTGCTTGCCCAAATTGAGGTTCAAACAAATTACTTCCATTTTTCTTGTGCTCCACCAAGGTGAGCGCATAATTTTTACCTTTGGTCAATTCTTTGGCGATTTCGATATTCTCGTCCAAATTTGCAATCTGCTTTCCAGTTTCCCACTGTATCAGTACCTCTTCCTTTCTTATTTTAAAAAATTCTTCATCGGTCAGTCTCTCGTTTTTAATGTTTGGGGTCATTGTGCTTCCTCACCCTTCGTATGTTTTTAGATAAAAAGTTTAGTTTAGAGGCTTTAATAAATTGTCAATGCTTTTACGTCAATGCTTTTACGTCAATATAAGCATACTAATCAGGCTCCGCACATCACTCATTGTTTCCAGGTGATCTACTGCGTTCACTATATTTTCAACCTTTTCTTTGGATAGAGACCTGCCTGAAAAATCAATACAATTTTGGAATCGAAGCTTGTGCTGTTCATTAGTCAAAGGCCTCCCAGGGAAGCCGGGGGCTATATCAAGCTTTTTGAGATATTCCCTTCCGTCATTCAGCACAACCCTCATGTCCAAGGGGGTGTGCCCTCTTTTTTCCATGCCGACATCTGCTATTACTTCGATCTTTTCAGCAATTGCCAAAACCTCGGGATCTTTTACGGCTTCTTCCTCAAAGTGAGTCAGCAGCGACGCTTTCCTTTTCAACGCGTTAGCTACACAGTAACGGATGCTAAATTGAGCGTTAACCTTAGGGTTACTACCCACCTGAAAAGGATGACCTACCAGATTGTATGTATAAGGTGGAACCGTAACACAAACATGATCTATATCATCTGCTCCAAAACCCTCTTCTGCCATTAAATCCAAGATTACCTCAGTACTTCCCTGAGTAAGCCCACAACTAGGAAATAACTTAAATACAATCTGATCAAGGTTATATGTTATACCCAGCCCGGCGGTTACCGTCTCACCCGAAACCTGATCCCGACCAAAGAGGTGGAAATAGCCGTAAACCCCTTCAAGAAAGTTTTTCGGTCCTGTAATCCCGCGGCTGGCCAGCCTGGCACACGTTATACCTGATTCCGCTACCCATCCCTCGTTTATTCTTACTCCCAGAGAGCCATCCACATGGCTTTGAAAGCTGCCTCCGCATTTATTCAAAGCAAGCCCTAAAGCATTCCAAGTCTCCTTTTCGGAAAGACCAAGGATCTTGGCAGCAGCTGCCGTAGAAGAGAAGACCACAAGTAATCCCGTCGGGTCAAATCCTCCATATTGAGACTCGCTAAGATTCAGTCTTACAGCTACTTCAGTTCCTACTGCAACAGCAGTTAAAAAATCTTCACCACTGCACCCCCCTTTGAGTTCAACTGCTGCTAAAGCACTCGCTACTGTTCCTGCTCCGATGTGTGGACCTGGCGCAAGGGCATCGCAGAAATCAAGAGCTCTTGCCATTGTCCCATTAATAAAGGCCGCCTGTTGTGCCGGAACCTTTCCTCCATGGATAAGGATTGATGCTTCTTCTTTGCCTCCAAGTTCTTTAGCCAATTTTATTATGGTCTCGCAACCTTCTGCCGAGCTTCCGCCAATCGTTGTACCAATAACAGCAAGCACTTGTTTTTTAGTCACTTCCAACATTTTTGGCGGCACATCACTAAATACCGTATTACAAACAAATCTTACAATTTTTTCTTCTGTGTTCATGAATAGCTCCTTCTTGTTTCATCAATGTTAAAATTCAAAAAAGAATAAACCAAATGCTATCATAATAATAAGGTTTTCCCTATACTAGAGTTCGTTTTAAATACTTTTTAGCAATCCTTAGTGCCTGTTCGGGGAAATCTTCGGCCAGTAACCCAATTCCATATAGAATATAATCACAATCGATATATGCTTTTGGTGCTTTAGGCATTAAGCTCCATGGCTTTTCCGGGTTAAATAACGCCGATTGCAAAATCCGTTCTGGATGCAAGCCGTATTTAAACACACCACCGGTTCCAATTATATTTTCTACCTCCAGTAAATTTTTTCCATATTGTACCATGGTCTCCCCTTGAATACTATACTCTTGCCTGACAGTTCCAGCGTGACGTTCGACAGCAATCGAAGCAGCAGATTTTGCTAAGGCTATATCTAAGTTGAACTCAACATTGGATGAAGGGACGTAATCAACATTATTGGTAATATTTTCAACATATTTTTCTATGGATATTTTATCACTGTCCTGTGGCGGCAGCAGTGACTGTAGTCTGGATTCCAAATTATCACCGCCAACTAAATCATAAATAGTCCGCGCGTTATACCTAATCCCCAGATCACCTTCTACCGTTCGTTTCAACCGTAATTCAGGCAACCCTTTAATCGGAGTTTGCGGTGTAACAGGTGATATGTCCGCAACGGAATGAATGTTGGTTGTAGCCCCACCTATTTCTATAACAACCAGACTGCCTATACCGGGTTCATTTTCAGTCCCGTCAGCCAATAAAGCGGCAGCTTGCAACGAAGCTTTGGGTGTAGGTATAATTGCTTTACCGCCGATGTAGTCTTGTGCCTTCGCTAAACCTTTAGCTTTAATAATATGAGCGATAAATATTTCACGAATTAGTTTTTGAGTTGGTTCAACATTGATTAAGTCAAGGCTAGGCAAGACATTTTGGGCAGTGTATACTTTCTTCCCTTTTTCTTCTAGTATTTTTTTTACTTTACTCGTTGCTACACGATTTCCGGCAACAACTATCGGACAACTTATTTTCGAATTTGCAAGCATTTTAGCATTTTGGATGATAACTCTTTTGTCCCCCCCATCCGTTCCACCGGATAAGAGGATAATATCGCAATTCGCAGATTCTATTTCCTCAATAGTCTCTTCATCAATCTCAAAACCATAACCATTGACAACCTTCGCACCCGCGCCTAACGCAGCCCTGCGTGCCGCCTCTAAGGTTAATTCAGGTACAAGTCCAATGGCCACCATTTTCAACCCGCCGGCTGCGCTACTGCTGGCGTATTGCCCTCGGATACTTTTTTCATTAATTCCACACGTCCGAACTAAATCTGAAAAAGCGTTATTCAAACCGATAGTAATATCGGTTTGAATTGTTGTAGGAGCCTGAGCTCTACCTAATATAATTTCTTTTTCAATATCAACAGCAACTATTTTGGTATAAGTACTACCAAAGTCTATCAATAGGTATGTACTCATGTTTTATTTCCTCCAGTGATATTTATTGCTTTTCTAAATATTCAATTTATTAAATGCAATAAGATAATTATATTTTAGTTTCAATTTTCAATTTCTCTCGAATATGTATTTCTCCCAGTTTAATTACGTGTTCTTCCATATATTTCCTAGTCATTTTTCCATCTCTATTTTTTATAGATTGTAATATTTTTTCATGGAATTTCTGGTCTTCCATGAATGACTCTAAACTTGGCTTGAATGTTGACAATTCCTCAGAAAGAAAAATTAATACTGAATTCAGGTTAGCTATTAAAACCGGATTTTTAGATACTTTTGCTAAAGTACGATGAAAACTAATTTGTGCATTTGTATTCGCATTCCCACTGTTTATCAGATCATTACATTTCTTTAATACATGCTCCAATTCATCCAAGTCATCTTCTGTTCGTGTTAGTGCCGCTATTTCAGCCGCCGCCGGTTCAATAATTAATCGTACTTGGGAGATATGATCAACAGTAACGGCTCCAAACATGAAAAAGTCATTCATAGTATTTTCAATGGTTTCAAAATCAATTTGCCTTATAAAAGCTCCGCCTCCAATACCAGGCTTGATCTGTAATAAGCCATTTTTTTCAAGTGTTCGCAGAGCTTCACGCACAGAAACCCGACTAACTTCCCATAATTCGGCTAATTCCCTTTCCGATGGCAATTTGTCTCCGGGGTTTAATATTCCCTCCAATATTCCTTTTTTAATTTGGGCTACTATTTCTTCTGATATCCTGGTATTCTTTACTGGAATAAAAAAATCGTTCATTCTTATTCTCTCCATTTATAGTTGTGGTTTAGGTTATTAACGGTTCTACCTCTACCTCAAAAGGACTAACCTTTTAATACGTTATACCATTTGTTTTTACATATTGTCAATATATTTTATTTTTATTGAATAAATTTAATATTGCGACAATACAAACGTATCCGGGGGTACAAAGTCATGGGATGGATATAGAAAAATAGCTCCTGCCATCCTTACCGGGTTAGGCGGAAGCTATTCATATTCAGTTTAGCCGGCTGGCCGGAGCGGTCCTGGGCATTGTGGTTTTAGGCCCGGAGGGAGCCTCTGTACAGGCGCTGCAAAGTGCCGATGTGGCGGTAAAAGATATCAACGAAGGGCTAGAGCTGCTGCTGCAGCCCAAACGGCTGATTGCCACCCTTCGTCTGTAAATATTCTTCCCCTGTTCAGGCTGTTTGCTTGAGCAATAAAACCGGGGTCTGATTGTAAAAAGATTAGCTCAACTGTTTTCTCGGCGCTGTTTTTCCAAAATCTGCACAACAGCTTCATGGTTCCCTTCCCGGGCCAGATATAACGCGGTCAGTCCGCTTTCGCTCCGCATTTCGGAGTCACTGCCTGCCGTGAGCAGCATCTTGACAGTCAGTGCGTGTCCCATATATGCGGCAATCATCAGCGCCGTTACACCATCATGGCTGCTGGCATTTAAGCGGGCGCCTTTGTCCAGCAGCGTCCGCACCACATCCGCATGGCCGCTCCTGGCTGCCAACATCAGGGCTGTTGCTCCATACATGTCCGCGGTATCGGGGTCCATTCCCTCATTTAGAAATACCTGTACCATGGTGTTGATTCCTTCCTGGCAGCACTTCAAAAAATCTTCTTTATTAAATTTATCCATCACAATTCCTTCCGTATTGATATTTGCTTCTTAAAAATTTTTTCAAGAAGTTTCCCACATTGTACCCCGGACAAATTTTTACTGTCAATTTTAAAAAGGTTTTACAGTACGCTATCAATTTTAAAATTTACTTAAAGATACTTGACATACGTTCATAATAACAATAGAATGATGTTGAATTGAGTTATGGACATATATTCAAAACATAGGAAGGGGGGCTCGCCGGACTGTGCCGCGTCCGCGTTGAATGACAGCCGGCTTACCCCGGGTAATCGGTACAATTGTCCCCGGTGCGGCGGGAAAGGGCGGAGAGATCGAAAAAACGAAAATTGGAAGGAATGAAAAATGAAAGCTGCCATCGCTGTTGATGGAGGTTACGTGGCCCAGCATTTTGGCAAATGCCAGGAATATGCCATCTTTGACGTTTTAGATGGCCGGGTTGACAATTTAAAATATGTTGCCAACCAGGGGCACAAGCCAGGTTTTTTACCCCCGTATTTAAAGGGTTTAAATGTAGATTGCATAATCGCGGGCGGCATGGGTCAAAAAGCCCTGGCTTTGTTTGCGGAGAACAAATATGGGGGGAGGTGAATTTTATGCCAAGAGGAAATGGTTTCAAAGGAGCAGGTATGTGGGGTAATAGCTATGGTAATGGCTGCGGACCAAGAGGTAATTTCGGACCCAATTGCCGGATGTATCCATCTCTGCCTCGTCGCTGGTGGGCAACCGGCGAATACCAGGGGCCGCAAAATGCTTTGTATCCACCGCAATTGGCCGGAAATACTTCGGAAAGTGAATTACTGCATGCCCAAGCTCAAGTTTTAAAAAAGCAGCTGGGCGAAATCGAAAAACGCTTGGACGCAATGGGGAAGAAGGCCGTCAACAGTAAGGAATGAATAAGGCCCAGCAGCTTAAAACCATATTCATTAAACAACAAGTCGCCTAATTAAAATGGCGACTTGTTGTTTAATGTTGCATTTTGTCTTTCAAAAATCCGGCCGCAGCGGCGCTTCTCCTTTTGATCCGTTACTGCTTCCCTGTTTTTGCCACCGGCATATCGCAATGGTGCAAAATACCCTCCGACAATGCGAAGCAGCCGAGGGCGGCAACCAATTCCCACAATGCCAGTATCCCGAGCCCGATCAGTACGCCGTTCTCCCCAAACATACTGCCAATAAAAACGGCGGCAACCAGGCCGGGCAGCATAATCACGGCCACCGCAATGGTGTAAATGAACATCATAAACCCGGTGCTGATGTCCGCACCCGTCCAGCGCAGCGAAAGATAGTTGATACCCAGCAGCAAAAAGGAAAACAGCGTGTAAACCGCAATGACCGCGACAATCAGCAAAACAGGCTCTCCCATGATCAAACCTGCGATCCAGAAGATAGCCAGGCTTTCCACCAATACCCTAAAGGCAATCTCCAGGTTGCTCCAGACGATTTTAGGAAAAGAGCTCCCGGGAATCAGGTAAATATAATGCATATACAGTTCCTGCAGACCGCGCCCTGTTCCGATAAAAAAGATCTGCATCCACATCAGAGTTTGCAGAAGAATTATAATCCCGCCGTCCTCGCCGCGCAGGAAGAGTGAAAACAAAGCCGCGCCCAATATCGCCAATATGGACGGCAGTCCCCAGAGCCCAAGCCGGTTGGCACGGAAGGATTCCCGCATATGCTTATAAAAAATAGCGCTTGAACCGATACCGCCGATACCGGTTTTGGAAACCTTCACTTTCTTCGTCAATGAGCCTTCCGTGTTGAACTGCCCCCTGGACATGTCGCGCTTTTTCTCAAAGGCGGTTTCGGTGGCCACCAGCACATCTTCGTAATAATCGGGGTTACTTAAAGCAATATACAGGATCAAAAGCACCCCGGTCAGCACAAGCAGCCCCAAAAACAGCAGGCCGCTTCCCATATCGCCGGTAATCAGCGCCACAGTACCTTCCGACGCCCAGCCCGCCACCGGCGTCCAGGCGGCCAAGGGCGAACGCAGCGTGTTTTCCAGTGCCGGAAGCGGAGCACCGGTGCCGATCAACTGCAGGCCGAGATAAGTAATCAGCGGCAAAAAAACCGCAGCGGCAATCAACCGGACCGCCAGCTTCCGCCCGGGTCTTCCGTTTGTCAGGCTGTATATCAGCAGCGACAAGATTTGAAGCATACTGACGGCCAGAATAAAACCGAGCAATACCAGCAGTACCGCGTCAAAGCCGACGCCAAAGTTCCTGCCGAGGGAATTGCTTTGAAACAGAATAAAAAAACCCGCCCAAAACGCCATCTTCGCCATCCGGACAATGCCGTACATCAATATCAGGCGCGAGCTGACCGGAGAAACAAACAGCAAATTAACATCGTTCATGTCAAAAATGACATCACCGTTGGACAGACCCTTTTGGATGGCCACCACGACAAAAACAAGAATAAGCGCCAAAAGAATACCCTTGAGCCAAATAATATCGGCAAAATTTTCCGCACTCTGGCGTGTAAACAACGAGAGGAGAATAACCCCACCAAAGGTTGCAATCAAGAACACCCATAACACCAGCTGGGCCGGCTTCCGCAACAGCTCCAGAAAGGTGTTTTTGGCGCTCCTGAGCAGCAAAAAAATAAGACTGCTCATCGCGCACCCTCCCGGCCTTCCCCTTCGGTGATGGCGAAATAAACGTCTGCAAGGCTTTGACCCGCCGCGATATCCGTGCGGCGGCAAACACGCGCAATCCGGCCTTTAACCATGATGTAGGTTACATCCCAGTTTTCCTCCACGCTTTCAATCATGTGGGTGCTGACCAGAAGCGCGCAGCCGCTGTCCCGTAATTCCGCAATCACTGCTTTCAGCTCGCGGATTCCATGCGGGTCAAGACCGACAAGGGGTTCGTCCAAAATGACGGCCTTGGGCTGCGGCAGGAGAGCGCAGCAGACGCTTACCTTTTGCTGCATCCCCTTGGAAAGCTCTTTGCCCAGCTTCATTTTTTTATCATCCAACTCAAACCGGCGGAGCAGTTCCTCCGCTCTATTCTCCCAGGCGTCCAGCCGGTAGGCTCTGGCAATAAACTCCAAATGCTCGGCCACCGTCAGCAGCGGGTACAGCACCGGAAACTCCGGTACATACCCTAAAATACACTTTGCCTCTGTGGTATGGTTTTCATGCCCGCCGATGGTAACGGAGCCCTGAAAACGCAGCAGGCCGCAAATACTCTTGATCAGCGTCGATTTGCCCGCGCCGTTCGGACCGAGGAGCACGGCGAGCTCGCCGCCCTCCACAGACAGGGTAATGTTATCGTTGGCCGCCAGCTTGCCGTATTTTTTTGTCATGTCCTGAACGTCAATCATAAAATACCTCGCCTTGGAATTGTTCATTCCGATTCTACCAGAGACAGCAAGAACTTTTTGAAATAGGGCAAATTCATTTAATCAGCTCAATCCCTTTCAACAAAGTTGCCTCGTCAATAGGGCCCTGTGCTCCTGTTACAATATTGCCGTCCCGGTCAATGAAAATTGTTGTAGGTAGGGACCCTATACCGTACGTATTAGCGGCGTCTTGTTCAGTATCAAAGTATACAGGAAATGAAAAACCCTGCTCCTTTATATACTGCATGCCGTCTTCTTTTGTTTCGCGCTGCCCGTCCACAAGATCCACCATCATAAACGTGATATCGTCCCCAACTTCCTCATATACCCTGTTGAATTCAGGCATTTCACTCTGACATGGAGGGCACCAACTGGCCCAAAAGTTCAGCACAATGGGCTTGCCAAACAGGTCCGACAGCCGCACGGTATTTCCATCCGCGTTTAAAACTGTAAAATCAGGCGCTTTTAATTTTTCTTTTTGCTCATCCCGGTTGTTCTGAGAGTCTTCGTCCTTGTTTTGGGTAGTATCAATATTGTTTTGCGGCGATACTTCCTGGCCCAGTTTATTATATGCAAAAACTGCCGCACCAAGAAACAAGACGAATACTATGATTAGTGTTAATGTTTTTGCACTTTTGTTCATTACATCCTCCCTAAAAAGTTAAAAGTGAAAGAAAATACCCCATATACCCGGTTGCCATCAGTATACCAATGATAATGAGCAATCCGCCCGATATGAAATTGATGGCTTGATAATTTCTTTTAATAAAATCGAAGGTGCCTTTTAGCTGGTCAATCAGTAATGCGCTGGTGACAAATGGGATGCCAAGCCCTAACGAAAACGCAAGCAGCATAGAGATACCCTGCAGTAATGATCCGCCAAGCGAAGCCATTAACAAAGCAGACCCCAAAAACGCGCCTACGCACGGTGTCCAGCTGATGGCAAACACAATTCCAAAGAACATGGATGAGAAAAACCCCGGGTTTTTAATAGCTGCATTTTTGTTGCTTGTACGGTTTATAAATCCTATCTTAAATACCCCTAAAAAATTCAGACCAAACACAACCATAATCAAGCCTGCCACAATATTAACAACCGTTGTGTACCGGAGCAGCCCTCCGACTGTCCCCGCAAAAGCTCCCATGGCAACAAAAACAATGGTAAACCCTAAAACAAAACCAATTGAATTGATCAGTGTTTTCCTTTTACCTGTTTCGCCGGCCGCAAAATAAGATATGTATATGGGCAGCATCGGCAAAAGGCAAGGCGATATGAATGTAATAATCCCTTCCAAAAACAACAAAACATATTGCATATCAATCTACCTTTGTAAATTTACTGTTTTACGTCATAAAGGATAATGCAACCGTTAAAAGTAGAGGTCGAGTGAATTATTGACGCATAGCCGTTCGGTTTTGAGCAAATCAGATTCTCATATGCGAGGTGGGTCGTGTTGAAAAGCACATAGGATTTCGCGTCCTGGTCCGAGAGACCCAGGTGCTGTCTGGCAAACTCCACGGCCATCGGGACAGCCACCGTCGAGCCGTCAATGCTGGGATAGGTGCCGTATTTCGCCTCGTAGTAATCCTGATTCCCTTTGGGGTCGTACCAGCTCCCCTTTACGGATACTTCGCCAAGCTGGAATTCACTCTCGGTTACGATCTTTTTCCAGGTTTCATCCCTTTCAACCGGCTCGCTGATCTGCGCCCATGAACCCGACTTATCTTCTTCGGCATGACCCGGATAATTCGAATGCCCATATCTACCCATTCCTTCCGAAATAATCTGGTGCCTTGCTTTTAGTTTAACAAAATAATATCCATAACAGACCGGAAAAATGAGGCTGATGTGTTTGTCAATCAAAAAGGGGACCATGTAGTCATGAAAAAGGGGACCACTCCTGATGCCATAAATTAAGTAATTTTAGTCATCACGGCGTTTCATACTTTCGCGGAACCGTAACTTTCGCCGTTCAGGCGCTGCTTGTAAAAACGCGCATCCCTTATGACTTGCAATTTTCATCCGGGACAAGACGGGAGGCGGCAGCGTTCCGACTTGACTATATACATAAACCCTACCACCACTCTCAATTTTGTAATCAACCTTGAGCCCGGGGAAACCATCTTCAGTGGTTTTTTCCCTGGATAAGTTATAAAGCAAAACCAGGTTCCCGGGATAGGAACCTGGATGCATCTTAAATCTATTTTTTTAATTCATAGGGGATAGGATATGGTTCGGCACAATTGTTTAAAGTAAACAAGTAGTTCCACTTAACGCTGTGCTTTAACTCATCGGTATATATTTCAGTAATCATATTTCTGTAAGGCAGAAACGTAAAGCCGAATAAAATCTTACGATACCTTTCCACGGCAGCCAGTTCACCGAAAATAGCATTGGAAATTCCTGCACAATAATTCTGTGGCGGCTGGAAAGTACCATTCTGGGCCGGGGGCAACTCCTGTCCCGTTAATTCCCAATAAAGCTCCCGCAGCATTCTGTTGTGTTTAATTTCATCATCACGAATAGAGGCTATAATCTCTTTTTGCCCTGGTGGAGCGGCATTCAGCATATAAGAATAAAACAATTCATCCTCTCTTTCATCACTTACAGATTCCATAATCAATTTCAGGGCCTCAGGGTAGGCATATTGTGCTACGTACATATAAGTAGGCCAATATTTAAAGTTCACACAGGGATAACCCGGATACGGAGCTTGCAATGGGTTAGTGCCCGGACCACAGGACGGACAAAAATGATTCATTTCTTTTATTCTCAACTGTTCTCCCGCTTGTGTAGGCTCTTGGTCTTTGGGGTTATCATTCATAACAAAGCACCACCTGTTTTTGACATATTATGCAATAATATGCCTGATGTTGCCTGATGCTTGGAATAAATGATTTAGCGGTTATAAGCTGCATTTTAATCCATAATGCAATCACACCTGGTTTCAAAATTTTCATCGAATTTAAATGTGTGCTCCAATACTCTTATTAAAAAGTTAATACTGGTAGCTGTGTCATGTAAAAATCCCTGGTTTATGCCATCATCCGGTGCAATATAATAGTTTACTATCCCATCGGTTATTTTTTGGGCCAGGGTATCCCAATATTGGGGGTCTTGCAAAAGCTCTCTTTCGCGGGGATTGCTTAAGTAACCAACTTCCACAAGCACCGCAGGCACCTTGGTATTACATAGCATATAACAGTTGCTAATTTTAGCGATCCTCTTTTTCATTCCCGGAATGGTTCTAAGTTCCTTTTGAATGGCCAGAGCCAGTCTTTCACCCGCTTGGGATTTGGGGTGATAAAAGGCTTCAGCTCCTTCATATGATTTTTTTCGCACACTATTCACATGAATAGTAATTACAGTATCGGCCTTGCTGGATTCAATGAGTTTAACCCTTTGGTTTAAATCGTAGCGCTTGGCATTACGCCCGTGCAATCCGGCAATAGCATGGTTATAATCGCCGTTGCGGGTTAATATTACTTTAGCTCCACGAGCTTCAAGGCGTTTGATCAACCTTTTGGATATCATCAGGTTAATGTCCTTCTCATAAATATCCCCCCAAATTGCACCGGGATCATAACCTCCGTGCCCGGGATCAATGGCAATGGTTTTAGACTGGAGAGGTTTTTTTACTGTCAAATGTTCCGCTGCGGCAGCGGCATGGGGATAAGGTAATGCTAAAAATAATACGGCTATGATCATGGCCATTTTTTTCTTCATGGGATCCCTCCTCCGGGAGTTAACTATGATTAATATACCAACTCCGACAGGTAGACAAATTCAATTCCCCGGGCTTCCATTACCGGCATCATTTCCTTTAGCGCCCGGGCCATTTTTTCGCCGCCCAAACCCACATGCCCGATGCCCACGGCGCTGCCCCGGGCCAGGGCTTCATCCGCCAGTAAGACAAGCTGCTTTTTGATATGGGCTTCGCTTTTGATTTCGTCCAGAAATACATCCCTTTTGGTATAAGCGATGCCCATACTTTGCGCCAGGGGAATGATTTTTGATTCAGCCGATGTTATGCTGTCCAGTGCAAAAAAGCCCTCTTCCCTGGCCACTTCCAGCACCGGGCGGATTAGTTCCTCCCGGGCGGTAACCAGGGAGCCCATATGGTTATTGAACCCGCTGGCATAGGGCACCTGGGCGAAATCCCGGCGCACCATCCGGCGGATTTCGTCCGCGTTCATACCAGCGGTTATGGCGCCGGGTCCCAGCCAACTAAGTTTACCCTTCAGCGGCTGCATGGGCAAATGCACGATTACTTCGTACCCCCGCTTCGCGGCCAGTATGGCCTGCCGGCGTGAATATTCACCATTGGGCATGATGGCAAAGGTTAAAGGGCCGTCGATGGAAAGCATTTCTTTTGCCCCACCGGGGTTGCTTTGGCCGAAATCATCTATCACAACAGCTACTTTGGCTTTTTTGCCTTCCATGATCCCCCCGGCAACTTTGGTCAGCGGCATTTTACTGCGGCTAAGGGGCTCACTGATATCGATGTGCCCGGCCAGGGTCTTGCTTTGCCGGCCGTTAAGCAGTATTTGCACCTGCTGGATGGCAGGCAGTTCAAAAAGAGTATAGGCAATTGAAATGACGGTAATCCATTCCTCTTCGCTGCCTATAAAACCCGGCTTGTCGTTGACCAGGTCGACCACGGCCAGGGAGCCGGAAACCCGCAGGGATTTATAGGCAATGCCCTCGGGCATGCAGGGGCGCAGGTCTTTGGATTGCCTGGGGCCTTGGGTCAGCTGTTCCAGCGCTGAGCGGGCCACTTCCTCCACCGAAGTAACAGCCGCATCCACCGGGTCCATTTCTTCTGCGGCCATGAAAAGCCCGGTCTTGATTTGGGGCACAAAATATAAATTAGGCCGGATGCCTTTAGTGTCGTAATCGGCCTCGTTGACCCGGATGTTGTCGTCCGGACCGGGGATCGGGTTAACCGGGCTTGCCGATAAATTTGCTTCCGGCGCGTCATTAAAATAATTTATTATCCCCGCGCAGATCGCTCTGGCCAGCTGCTTGCGGTACGCGGCGTCGGCCAGGTGCCGCTGGTCTTTGGGGCTTGAAATGTACCCCAGTTCCACCACCACTGCGGGTATATCCAGGTGATTTAATATATAGTAGTTCCTGACATGGCTAGTTCGTTTTACCATATTCGGGATGTGCTTCAACTCCCGCTGAATGTTTTGCGCCAGGTGCCCGTCCAATGGCTTGTCCTGGTTATGGAACACCACCGCCCCGGCTTTGTTGGTTCTGGGTGAGGAGTTGATATGCAGGCTTATGAAAATATCCGCTTTGTTTTTTGTCGCCACCGCAATCCGTTCATCCAAGCTGTCTTTGCGCCGCCAAAAGAAAAGATTTTGGCCGGGCTGCTTGTCCCCGTCCCTGGTGAGCCTCACGGCGGCGCCCTGACTCTCCAGCATTTGAGCCAACTCACGGGCCACCGCCAAGGCAACATCCTTTTCCTTTATTTGATCCCGGTATGCGCAACCGTAATCAAGGCCTCCGTGACCGGGGTCGATTACCACGGTCTTATCCTGGATGGCTAAAACAGTAATTGGCTTATTAAGACCCGGTGAAATGCAAATACCAGCCAGTATTATACAAAATACGAGGCCGGCGGCAAGAAGCTTGCATTTATGTCGCTTGTACATTAATTGCTCACACCTTCTTCAGCAAATTAAATCCCTGAGTGTGTATTCTGCTATTCTGCGTAAACTGACAATTTTTATTAATAAAAAGTATATTTCCTTAAAGACATAAATTTTGATTACATGGAGCCGCTGACACTAGCGGTGATTACAAAAATGTAAATGCGTGTTTCAAGGACCTGAGACTTAAAACCAGGGACTCATAATCCCTTTTTTTACTTAAAATTTTGGTGCCCATAATTTCATTTTCTTTTTCATGATATATGTAATATAATAGAGAATGCAGTTAATCTTGAGGCAAAACTTGGCTGCCTGCATTTGATTAAAAAACTAAATACTTACACAAGGGGGGCTTCTGTGTTGAAGCTGAGATTGCGGGAGAAACCCGCTGACCCTGGAACCTGAGCGCTAATTCGGCGCTGCCTGCAAAGTGCAGGTACTGGATAATACCAGCGGAGGGATGTGATATAAATATTTTATGTTTAGCCGCATTCTCTTTGGGAGTGCGGTTTTAATTTAAGCATGAACCATAAACCAAAGATTAAACGAGGAAAGGATTGACTGCCGATGACTGAAAAAATGCTCCAAACTATTGCCGGCTATTTAATTAAAATAAGAGAAACCAGGCCTCTGATCCACAACATTACCAACATGGTGGTAATGAATGATACCGCCAATATCTTGCTCCACATCGGCGCCTCCCCGGTAATGGCCCATGCCCGGGAAGAAGTTGAGGAAATGGTGGCCCTCTCCGGCGCCCTGGTGCTAAATATCGGCACCTTAACACCAGAGCTGGTGGAGAGTATGCTTATTGCCGGAAAGAAGGCCAATCAACTGGGCATCCCCGTGGTGCTGGACCCTGTGGGGGCAGGCGCCACCAGTTTAAGAACCCAAATTTCACTGCGCATTCTCAACGAGATAAATGTAACCATCTTACGCGGCAACGCTGCGGAAATAGCTGTTTTAGGCGGTATGGAAGCCACTGTTAAAGGTGTGGACGCCGCGGGAGTATCGGCCGGAAGCGAAGAGATTGCCCGGCTGGCGGCTGAAAAACTGGGCGTAACGGTAGCCATTACGGGAGCAATTGATGCTGTATCCAACGGCAGGCGGAGCATTCTCATTGAAAACGGCCACCGGATGATGGGCGGGCTGACCGGAACGGGCTGCATGTCCACAGCCCTTACGGGTGCCTTTGCCGCTGTTTGCCCGGACCCGGTAACAGCTTCCGCCGGCGCGCTGATTTCTTTCGGTATTGCCGGCGAAGCAGCCGCGCCGGGAGAACCCTTGCGGCCCGGTTCCTACAAAGTGGCCTTGTTTGACCAGGTCTACGACCTTACCCCGGAGAAAATAATCTCCGGCGCCAGGATCACCATAAAAGAGGATTAGCTGATGAAAAAAATCAGCCAAGACAAACTTAAAGAACTTTTGTCCTTATATGTTGTTACCGACGAAAAGCTTTCCCTGGGCAGGCCGGACCCGGTGGTGGCAGGCATGGCCGTTGCCGGGGGCGCCGGAGTGATTCAGCTCAGGGCCAAGGAAGCCTCTACCCGCCTCTTGTACGAAAAAGCCCTGGCCATAAAAAAAGAAGTGGCGGGAAAAGCCATCTTTATTATCAACGACAGGCTGGACGTGGCCCGGGCGGCGGATGCGGACGGCGTGCACCTGGGTCAGGATGACCTGCCCGCAGCTGTGGCCAGGCGTATTTGGGGACCGGAAAAAATAATCGGTGTGTCGGTGGGAAATGTTGAAGAGGCCTTGCGGGCCGAAGCCGACGGCGCCGATTACCTGGGAGCCGGCGCCATATTTGCCACGCCCACCAAAACTGACGCTCAGGCCATTGGACTTAAAGGCCTGGAAGAAATTTGCCGGACTGTTGACATACCTGTGGTAGGCATAGGCGGAATCAACAAGTCTAATGTCCTGCAGATCATAGCGGCCGGGGCGGCCGGCGTCGCCGTGGTTTCGGCTGTGGTCTCGGCCCCGGATGTAACAAAGGCCGCGGCAGAATTGCTGGCCGTTGTACAAGAAAAACCAGCCGGCTTTTAGCTGCCGACAGAATTTAAAAAACTGGCTCTCCAGTTAAAGGAGGAACATTTATGTCTTACAATACACAGATGGAGGCGGCCCGGCAGGGTGTTGTGACCAAAGAAATGGAAACTGTCGCCGGCAAAGAAAACGTTGCCGGGGAAAAGCTCCGCGACCTGATAGCCCGGGGCAAGGTTGTTATTCCAGCCAACATTAATCACACCTCCCTGGACCCCTGCGGCATCGGCCAGGGATTAAAAACAAAAATAAATGTTAATTTGGGAGTTTCCAAGGACTGCTGCGATGTAACCTCCGAAATGGAAAAGGTGCGCCTGGCAGTGGAAATGAAGGCCGACGCCATCATGGACTTGAGCTGTTTCGGCAAGACGGAGCAATTCAGACAGCAGCTGATTCAATTCTCCCCCGCTGCTGTCGGCACCGTTCCGGTATATGACGCGATAGGGTTTTATGATAAAGAACTTGAAGACATTAGTGCGGAAGAATTTCTGGGAGTGGCGGAAAAACATGCCCGTGACGGCGTGGACTTTATAACCATTCATGCCGGCATTAACCGGGAAACCGCGCAAAGGCTTAAAAACAATCCCCGGCTTACCAATATTGTTTCCAGAGGCGGCGCGCTGCTCTTTGCCTGGATGGAGATAAACAACAGGGAAAACCCCTTTTACGAATACTTTGACGACCTGCTGGAAATTTGCCGCCGCTTTGATGTAACCATCAGCCTGGGGGACGCCTGCCGTCCGGGATGTATTAAAGACGCCACTGACGCTTCCCAGGTACAGGAGCTAATCGTGCTGGGAGAGTTGACCAAAAGAGCCTGGGAGAAGAATGTCCAGGTTATGATTGAAGGCCCGGGGCACATGGCTCTCAATGAGATAGCCGCCAACATGCTGCTGGAAAAAAGGCTCTGCCACGGCGCGCCCTTTTATGTTTTGGGCCCGCTGGTGACCGATATTGCGCCGGGTTACGACCATATCACCAGCGCTATCGGAGGCGCCATTGCCGCCGCCAACGGCGCCGATTTCTTATGCTATGTCACTCCGGCCGAACACCTGCGTCTGCCGACCCTGGAAGATATGAAGGAAGGCATTATCGCCTCGCGCATTGCCGCCCACGCAGCCGACCTGGCCAAGGGAATACCGGGGTCGCGGCAGTGGGACGACCAAATGAGTGAAGCCAGGCGCAACCTGGATTGGGCTAAAATGTTCGCACTGGCCATTGACCCTGAAAAAGCCCGCCGCTACAGGGCCGAGTCTCAGCCTGAGGTTGAAGATTCCTGTACCATGTGCGGTAAGATGTGTGCCGTGCGCAATATGAATAAAGCTTTAGGTAGATACAAATCTATTTAATGAATACGGGTGATGATATTGAAATTGTCGGAAGTAGGCGAATTTGGACTAATTAAAAAGCTGGCCGGTGGCTGCATTAACGACATTGGCAGCGTTATCGAGGGCATTGGTGACGATGCGGCAGTCCTGCGCGTGGCTGAGCACAGTCAGCTGCTTGTAACCAGTGATATGCTGGTGGATGGAGTACATTTTATCCGGGGTAAAATAATGCCCTGGCAGTTGGGCTATAAAGCAATGGCGGTAAGCCTCAGCGACATTGCAGCCATGGGTGGAAAGCCCCGCCACGCCCTGGTTTCCATCGCCATACCTCCGGCAATAACCGTGGAAGAAATTGAAGAAATATACACAGGTATGAAAGCAATACTGTCCCGGTGGGCGGTGAACCTGGTAGGAGGAGATACGGTAAAGTCTCCGGTGCTCACCATCGATGTAACCATGCTGGGTGAGGCCGGCGACGGCATATTAAGGAGCGGGGCCCGGCCCGGCGATCAGGTGCTGGTTACCGGCACGCCGGGGGATTCCGCGGCCGGGCTGGAAATATTATTAACCCCCGGGGTCTGGAGTGAAGAGCTGTTACCGGCCGACCGGAATCTGCTGCTGTCAGCCCACCTGACCCCGGAGCCGGCCCTGGCCCAGTCCGCGCTGCTGGTCGAACTAGGCTGCGTGACCTCCATGATTGACGTGAGTGACGGGCTGACCAGTGAAATTAACCATATCTGCGACCGCAGCGGCGCGGGCGCGGAAATTTTTGCGGACCAAGTGCCCTTAAGCGCCCCGGCGGTTCGGGCCGCATCGCTGTGCGGCAAAGACCCCCTGGAGTGGGCCCTTTACGGTGGGGAGGATTATGGTCTGCTTTTTACCGTCCCTCCCCATCAGGCCCGGCGGGTTATGAAAAGTTTCGCCCGGGCGGATTTGGGACCGGTTACCGTCATCGGTACCATTAAAGAGCAAAGCCTCGGCCAAAAACTGGTTTTACCGTCCGGGAATAAGGTAAACTTAGACCCTGCCGGGTTTAATCACTTCAAAGAGAACGGGTAATAAAAATGGACTTGCAGAGTATACCTCGCGCCATGACCATAGCCGGATCCGATTCGGGAGGCGGAGCGGGAATACAGGCGGACTTAAAAACTTTTATAAATTTTCAAGTGTTTGGTACTTCAGCTATTACCGCCGTTACTGCCCAGAACACCCTGGGGATAAAAAAAGTGCAAACCCTCTCTCCGGACCTGGTGGCGGCCCAGATTGACGCGGTAATTGAAGACATCGGCACCGACGCCGTTAAAACCGGCGTGCTCGGCAGCCCGGAAATCGTGGAAACAGTTGCCGACCGGGTTACAACACACAGGATTATGAATCTTGTGGTAGACCCGGTGATGGTGTCAACAAGCGGCCACAGGCTTCTACAGGAGGATGCGATAAAAACTTATATCAAAGCTATTTTTCCTTTAAGCCTGGTGGTTACCCCGAACCTTTACGAGGCTGAAATACTTACCGGAAAAATAATTGAATCTGTGGAAAGTTTACAGGACGCAACTCTACGCATACTGGACATGGGGGCCGGATGGGTGCTTTTAAAGGGGGGGCACAGGCAGTTTGCCGGCGAGGGTGAGTTTGCTGTAGACCTGCTGACAAATGGCGAATACTTTAAAGAAATACGCAATCCCAGAATTGCCACAACCAGTACGCATGGTACCGGATGTACCCTTTCCGCAGCCATTGCCGCCTGCCTGGCATTGGGAATGGATGTGCCCGGGGCGGTTCACAAGGCGGAAGCATTCCTTAGCGGCGCCATTAGAACTGCCACGCCCATCGGCAAAGGACACGGGCCGGTTAATCACTGGTTTAAGATAGGGCAATGAATTTAGTATTAATACTATCAAATCACGCCTGTTTATGGCTTCACGCCCCTGCCACCACTTTATTAAGGTCAATTCCTTTAATAAGTGGTAAAGGGTCACGGTCTCTTAGCTCCAGCAATAACCATTCTTCCAGCACTTCCTGAAGCACTCTGCGGCATTCCTCAAGGGTACCTTCGTTAGCCCAAACCCCCGGGCATTCCTTTATTTCCCCATAATAACTATTATCGTCCAGCATTTTATAAGATGCGTTTCCCATGGCGCCGGCAACATAATTGGTAAGTACAGGCATAACTTTCCCCCCTGTATATTTGTAATGTTAGTCCGATTTAGATGCAAGTCAAATATAGTCATAAAAGCCATCCTTTCAAGATGACTTTCGATTGCATCTGATTCTGTTTGCTACATACTTTAAGTAAAATCCGACAAGGCTTTGCGTTCCGGCTTCATGCCGTCGGCGAGAGCCAGCGCCTTTCCCCATGTTCTTTCCGTTCAAGAACCGATTTTATTCTTATGGCATAATATAAAATTATTAAGAAATTATGGTAATGGATAAAGGAGCGAGGTTGAGATGGCTATAAGACATTATGTGTTGCTGGCAACAGACGGTTTTGTTGAACTCCCGCTTGAACCGGATGCCTGTACAGATGCTCGCCGAAAAGTTTATGTTTTTGGTTTCGTTGGCGGACTTTATAAAGTTGACAAAAAGGTTATAAACCCGGCACTCAATTGGCAAGACCCTAACAATTGGCCGGCTTTACAAGCAATGAAAGGTGATGCCACGATTCCGTCTCCATTAATCTGGGGCGAAGTGAAGGACCATATTTATGTAACGTTGATTAATTTAGGCATGAAGGAACGCCCTGACCTTTTGGATTTCCACACTGTTCATATGCATGGAGCCCACGTGGCTACCCAGTTGGATGGTTTCCCGGAGACTTCTTTTGGCGTTCCCATATGGAGTATGCTGCCCCCAGATCAGGTTCCGGATTATGCTCCTCCGGTAGCCACCTATTACTTTGAGCCTGATCATCCTGGAACCTTTTTTTACCATTGCCACATTGAAGCTTCTGAACATGTTCAAATGGGAATGTATGGCGCCCTAATCATTTATCCGTCCGCCAATAGCCTTAAAATGGCAGGCATTAGACAAAATAGAAAAGGTAAGTGGTCTCTTCACGGGAAAATTCAACCACAAATTCCGAAGACTGCTACAAACCGGAACTTTGCTTACAATGATATCAATACCTACTTCGACAGCGAATGGGGGATGCTCTTATCCGACATCGACGAGACATGGCATACGGCGGTTCTGACTAATAACCCTGATTTTAACGCTGTAAATTATAAACCAAACTTTTGGCTGGTTAACGGCCGGGCTTTTCCTGATACTTTATTACCACATCCATTGACTGCACCTTCGACAGCCGATCCAAATCTTACGCAAATTAATTATGAATCTTACGTTCACGTAAAAACAGGTGACAAATTCCTTCTTAGAATGATGAACCTGTCGTATCAGGTTGTTCCATGGCATATTCATGGTTGGCATTTCACAGTCATTGGCAAGGATACTCACGTCAGTCCATTTCTAAAGATTGCCGCCTTGCTGGAAGATGAGGACTGCGATGATATGCATGAATTGCATGAAATAAAGGATGAAAGCTTTACTGTAACTATCGGTTCTGGCGAATCTTATGACTTGCTTCTAGTTGCCGATGATAAGCGTCCTCAATACCAAAAATATATCGTTAAGGGCCAGGACGGTTTTCCGTCTTTTTGCTCGCAAATGTTAGAACTGCAGCACTTTGCAACTGCCCATCCAGAGCTTGTCGACCGCTCTCCAATTTTTGACATTCCTACGGAACCTGTCAAATGCCCAAATCCTAATACAGTCGATTATGTAAATATTTGCGTTGGAACACAAGGTGAAGATAACTTCTTCCCACAGTTTTATCCTGCACATAACCATGATGACTATAAGGTGACCAATGACGGTACCTATCCCGGTGGTCAACTGATCTTGATGCAAATTGACGCTCCACCACCATATAATGACGACGATGGCGACGACGAAAATGATTAATCCATAAAGGCACTCGTCTACTGAAACGAGTGCCTGTTCTTAGCCCAACTTTCGATTTAAAAAACCTTAAAAGGATTGCCACACTTGGATTCCTCATTTTTATTTGGTCGCTACAACCTCGATCCAGCCAAGTTGAAAGCCCCTTCAATTTGGGTCAGGGTCATGTAGTATTCCCAGATCTCTTTTACCGTCAGTTCTTTATGGCTGGTTTCGATCACATAACACCCGTTTAAACTGGCAGGTGCCTCATGGGCTTGTTTTTTGAAGGCAGTTGGACTTTCAACTTTGTTCTGTTTATCATCAAACTCCATAATTATCTCGTAGTGACGGGCAGCCACGGGATGGCGCTCTTTTAACCGGCCCACCCGCTCAGCAACTTTTTTGGTCAGCAGGATGCTTCCTTTGGAAACTGATTTTTGTAACCGGGTAAAGGCTTCGAGAAAAATTTGCCTCGAAAGGCTTGTATTCTGTCTGAACCAGTGTTATATTCATATTGTTTTTGAGTGTAGTGTTAAGTTTTAAGACCATGTGGCAGGTGCGAGCTGCCACATGGTCTTTTTCGGTATCCTAATAAAGTAGCGATAACAAAAACGGGGGCCAGCTTACTGGTCCCCGTTTACGGCATCAATGGTTCCCTTTTTGGTACACATTTTAAACAGCATTTCCACATTATCGACGAACTCGGGTTTGTGCCCTTACACCGGGAGGGGGCTGAACTGCTGTTTAACGTAGTGGCCCAGGCTTACGAGCGTCAGAGCGTCATGGTAACATCTGCAATTCGGCCAGTGGAATACTGTCCTGGGCGATAACCGCCTCACTGCCGCGCTGATTGACCGCCTGGTACACCATGCCCATATCCTGGCTTTTGAAGGCGAAAGTTTTCGTTTGCAGAAGGCGCTGTCGTCTGCGATTCAGGAAATTTTTTACTTGCCAAACACAGATTTTGGCTCTTTTATATGTCCTTCCAAAATATTCAATATCAAGGCTAATATCTTTCAAATACTTCTTCTCATTTTCTTTCGCTATTTTTATCTCTATTGGCCTTGAATAATCATCATAAAAACTTATACGCTTAAAGATGTTTATTGCCCTATCTTTTAATTATTATCAAGAATTCTGGTTGAAACAACACTGGCTTTTTTTCTAAAGCTATGTTCTGTAATAAAATCCCTTTTAAGAATTGAGATATGAATTTCCGGGATGGTAATCATACATTCACCAAGCCAAGTGCCATAGCAATACTGGATTACTTCTAACGCCAAGTCATTCTTCCTTTGGACTTCTATCAGTACTGCAGAAGGAACTAGTACCCGGTCGGCTTCTATTTTTAATACATCTAAAAATCAAGCCGGATTAGAAAAAGAAGTGGCCCGGCATCAACGATACGCATGGTCATGACTCCGCTAATCTCCGGGTCGACTCTATTTCAGATTACACCCCCAAACCCAAAAAACCGATCAGACAGTCAGCTCTGACAAAAGGGAGTTTCAATTAGCACAAATTTCATCTGAAAGGTCTTATTATAGTAGTATCTATGTGGGAAACGTAGATTATTTTGCAACTGAAGAAGAAATAGAAACTCTATTCAATCAATTTGGCGAAGTGATTACTGTATATATGCCTAAAGATAGTGCTACATTGAGAGGGGCAAAGGGTTCTGTTTTGTTAAGGTAAAGACTAGGGAACAGGCACAAAAATGTATCGACGATTTGGATGGGTATACATTTAGGGAGCGAAATTTACGAGTAAACTGGTAAAAAGCAACGATTTAATGGTGCCTGGCCCTTAACTTATTCACTTATTCCTTTAATGAAATAAGGGAGGAGGGTTCTCTAACGTCATAAAGGGAACACAAAAAATCTCTGTGCCCTCTGTGTGCTCTGTGGTTCAAAAGATAGCCTAACGGAAATGCCCGGGCAAAACAAAAACCACCTTGCGGTGGCTTATTTGGTAAGAGGAGTAATTACCTGTCAGCATCATCTAAAGGGTACATTATAAGATTTTTTGCCTCAGTCTTTCATAATCTTCCGGGCTGAGTTCAATGTCACGTAAAATTTTGCGGATCAGGTCTCTGCCCAAATCTTCTCCGGGGTGGAAGGAAACGGTTGTACATCTGCCGTCGGGGTGCTCAAAGAATACATGGCTTCCCAGCTGTCTTTTCCGCTCAAAGCCAAGCTTTTTTAAAAGGCGTTCCATATCGCCGGACGATATGATTGCCAGTTTGGTCATATGGCAACCTCTATTTGATGAACACCCACAAAGGTTTCGGTTTTGAGATGGTCGACACTCTTGTCCGCCAGACATAATTTTATTACTTCTTTTATTCTGCCCTCCAGTTCGTCAAGATTGCCGGCCTGGGTATGACATCCAGGCAGTGCGGGAACCGAGGCCACGTAAATTCCATCTTCATCTTTTTCGATTAATACTGTAAATCTGTGTTTTTGCATCCTATTTTCCCCCTTTACCGGGAGTTTTCAAAAAAGCCAGCTATAACAGCTGGCTTATAATTGGTGGAGGCGGGCCGCTTGTCGATGTATGCACAGTCAAAAACTTTCCTGTTATATCCTTATATTACACCGATCCACGCCCTTAATCATGAATGGGCCCAGTTGTAATGCACCGCCGGGCCTTAATTCTTGAAAAGCTGGAGCTTTCATTCACGCAAGTGATATTATATCCTTAATGCCGGGTACTTTCTCAAAATGTTTTCGGTTATTAGTTAGTATACTCAAATCATGATATTCTGCTGCACAAGCAATTAAAAGATCAAGGTCGCTGACAGTTAAATCGTTCTTTTTAAGTTCTGCGCGCCTTTTACCAAAAACACGTGCTATTGGTTTTGTTATATTAATAACTCTGAAACCTTCTAAAAAATCAAGTAAAACAACTTCTTTTTGTTCTGGATTTTGACTCCTGTAGATTCCATCGTATAGCTCACCAATAGAAATTGTACTTATTGCTATACCTTCCTCGCGGTACTTATCAATAGCTTTTACAAACTGATTTTTACCCCGGAGATAATAAACTGCCCAATCGGTATCTAACAGGTATTTTGCCATCACCAATCAACACTCATTCTGCCAGGGCTGTTATCACGGCTTTTATAAATATCTTCAATCATCTTTTCTGCATCAATATCTGCCCAACCCCCGGCTGTGCGCTTGGAAGCCTCAATATCATCTCCACTAATTTCATTAGTTTCTAGCATGATGCGCAGTCTATAACGATCAACCGGAGAAAGTTTTTTTATCTCATCAAAAATTCTTTCAACAGCCATTCGCACTCACCCCTTAAAAAAAATTATTCTACGCCCAAAATTATTGGGTGGCGATTATTTTTTACTCTTATCCCAGACTCCCGGACACTTCTCATGGCGCCGGCAACATTACATTATAACTCTGTGGTACGCACCTTTAAAGTGAAAATCATGCCTTATAATGTTTTGTTAGTATAATCTCCAGCTTTAGGTCTAATGCATCAAGATTTTTTAAAACAGTAATAAAATCCCTAATTCGTGCCCTTTCCGATCTAGATACCTGAGCCCGGGTCAGACGGGCTTTACGAGCGAGAGTTCCCTGATTCCAACCCCGTCTAGTTAGTGCGCGTAAGCATTCATTTTATCCTTCCATTTGTTAGATCTTAACCAATCGACTAAAATACCAAAAGGTATAATTGGATATAATTTATCGTTTAACACATTTGAAAAGGAAAAATCATTTGTCCTATAATACCAATAGGTTCATGATTCTCTAATTCGGTTGATTCAATGCCAATATATGAAAGAATTACTTCTAAATGATCTTTGACTGATTGAATTTTAATTCTCAACTTATTATTGATACTTTTGTAACCTGTTTTCCTGAATTCATCTAACTCATTTCCTATCTCTTGCATACCATGCTTAAAGGGAAGATTTTTACATTCTATAACAAATATTCGTCCCGCATATAATGCCAGGACATCAATTTCATTTGGCAAAGTAACAAATCGTGCAGAAGTTCAAATTGGGATTTTATATACATTATTCCTTGCTTTTGCGGATAATTCATTTATGATTTCTTGGCAGACTCTTTTTTCAAAATTTTTGTCGATTTGTTCATAAACTTTCTGAAGCTCTCTCTTTAAGGGTTCATTCTCAATTTTTCTTTCTAGTATGTCTAAATATAAGCCCATAGTAGCAAATCTAAGTATATTTACCGGACAAGCTATAATATTACCTATTATTGGTATAAGACATTTCCTAAGCATCCTATTTTCTTTTCTTATTGTTAATACTAAATCCAATGCTTCCTATTACAGCAGCGGGCTTTGGCTACTACACTTGATTAAATCCATTTTTCCGCATCAGTACAGTTTTATAACTTCTTCAGCAATTCTCAAAATGTATAAAAAAGGCATTGTAAGACACTTGCTTAATTGGTAAATTTGTAATGTTAGTCCGATTTAGATGCACCTTTTCCTATACTCTTGATAATTCATCTCTGAACGCAGGTCTATTTGCATATATGTTAAAAAGCTTCTGTTTAATTTCCAATGTCTGCTCTTTCCCACCTGCTTTTTTTAGATTCCGGATAATAGCGCATACCCGCTGATAATCTTTCCTGTTGCTCGCCCTTATGGCAGTCTGCTCAATATATTGCATAAAAAGCGTGTAAACCTCTTCTTTGAATTCAGGAATAAGTTGCTTATAAAAATTCTCTACTGCTGATGGTCTTCCTTTAACATACTCAAGAAGCTTTTGTTTTTCCCCTTCCTCTATGAGAATACGGGTATATACATCATAATATGTTTTCTTCTGATTTTCCAACAGAAAAATGATCTTGGGGTAAGCAGAGAGCCACTCGCTTGAATCATATGTACTTTTCAAGTCCTTATAATACTCAAAACTTCCATCCAGAATAAACTCCATGGCAATTCCGCGCTGTTCATCAAGCTTACCAGAAAGCTGAAATGCTTTGTACCGGTATTTCTTCCACTGATCTACCAATCCGCGCTTATCTTTATCCTTCTCTTCCCCATCAAGTGTAAGCTTTATTACGGAGTCATAATCATTTTTCCTCATAGCATTTTCTATTGCCATTTTCCTGAAGTCGGAGTATTGAAGATTTTGTTCAATAAATTCCTGCGCCTTTTTCTGCCCGTCATGCTGTTCAATCATGTGGTATCTGATTAGATTAACTCTTTCTGCAAAGTAGCTGCTGCTCCATGAATCTCCTTTCTCCTTTCTTATCATTGAAGCCAAATGCTTTTCCAGTTTATCTCGTAAAATCGGAGTGTCTGCAAGCTCTGAACAGCTGCCAAGAAGATCCAGCCTCCAGTCAGTCCAACCTTCATATCGACTATTAGATGCTTCTTCCACCAGTTTATTGAAAATGCTTTCTTTATCAGCCGAACTTAATTCTTCATCCTCAATAATTTCATTAATAAAAGCAAAGCTTTCTTCATTTACTCCTCCGACTACACCGTCAGAATCATCTGCACCCTCAAGTAAATCCATCATCTCATGTATTACGCAAAGGGCAAGGTCTAAAGCATGCATGGTTTTATTCTTTTCAAAAGCAGAGCGGGCCTTTTCCAACACCAAATCAGCACCCTTGACTGCCTCATCGGTATCTCCATAGGCTACAAACCCATAACGGTCTGAGTTATTTCTGATAAAGGTCCGAATAAGCTCAATAGCTTTTCTTATTTCGTCCTCATCATTTCCATCGTCAAAATCCAATTCTATACGCTGCTTGATTTCTTCATACTCAGATGCAATATCCAGCAGAAATTCAACAAGCTCATCTTTCGTTCTCTCAGAAAGTATTTTCTTAATATCAGGTGCTTTTCTTTTCTTTGGAACTGGAGATTTAAAAACTGCTTCTGAGGCTGTACTATTTTGGGGGAAATGGCTTTTTCTACCGAGTAAATTGTTTTTCATATCCCGTAAAGCAAGAAATACTGCTACCTGATGCTTGCAACATTCTCCCATATCGTAAGGACAATCGCATTGGGTGTCTACTATGTTCGCCTTATCATCAAGTTTAACTTCCACAGTGTACAGCTCAGTACCTTTAACTTCTGCCTCATATACATTGTCCTCTGTTTCTTCCACTGATGTTACACAGCCATTTTCGTAATAGTCATAGCCTCTTGCAAGTATCTTTTTATCGATGCAGCTTTCAAAGTTGTTAAGATTCATTTTATCAATCCTCATCCGGCAAACGATTTCTCCAGTTTATTACAGCTTTCATTTTTTCTGCTTCGTCCAAAACAGAAAGCTGGTACTTTGCAATTCCGAGCAAAATTTTGAAATGCTCCTGCTTATTCTTAACACTTTTAATAAGTTCCGCATTATGTGTTTCTAAATTTGATCTGCATCAGCCTGGGTAATGATATTTTTTTCCATATGCGGAACATACCTAAACGATATTACCCGGAAAGCAACTCATATAAATCATCTGCCGCTTGTAAAGCACTTTTTTCACAAATATCATATTTGATTTTGGCTCTTTTATATGTCCTTCCAAAATATTCAATATCAAGGCTAATATCTTTCAAATACTTCTTCTCATTTTCTTTCGCTATTTTTATCTCTATTGGCCTTGAATAATCATCATAAAAACTTATACGCTTAAAGATGTTTATTGCCTTATCTTTTAATGCTATCGTTATTAAATTTCGTCCTTTTTTATGATCCTCCAATAATAATCCATCAGTCCAGATGGGGGCATCGCTATAATAAAGTTATCTTCATTATTATCAAGAATTCTGGTTAAAACAACACTGGCTTTTTTTCTAAAGCTATGTTCTGTAATAAAATCCCTTTTAAGAATTGAGATATGACTCTTAAAATAGTTCTCTATTTCAAAGTCGAAATCAAAAAATTTATAACCCATTTTTTTCAGCCAGTATTTTTCCTATTGTTGATTTTCCTACACAAGATACTCCAACAAGAATAATTTTCATCTGCACTTACCTCATTGAATCTTTTTACCAACTGTTATACTGTTCCGGTGATTCCCACTTTGTCACGGTTATTACAATTTCCGGGATGGTAATCATATATTCACCAAGCCAAGTGCCATAGCAATACTGGATTACTTCTAACGCCAAGTCATTCTTCCTTTGGACTTCTATCAGTACTGCAGAAGGAACTAGTACCCGGTCGGCCCCTATTTTTAATACATCCAAAGATCAAGCCGGGTTAGAAAAAGAAGTGGCCCGGCATCAACGATACGCATGGTCATGACTCCGCTAATCTCCGGGTCGACTCTATTTCAGATTCAACTTCTTCGTCTTTTATATTTATAGCGGGAACACCATATTTAGACAGTGATGGCAAGAAATATGAGCCGGTCAACGCCCGCTATTTGGGAAGCAATTCCAGCAGTTACCTAAGCCTGATCCTAAAAATAGTATGCCACTTCCTTTAATCACTTGATCTATATCCGTAAATCGTATGCGACTATCTTTTTTTCTTGAATCCGTATTCTTTTTTTAATCTTTCGAGCATTTCAAACACAACAGGACAAATGCTTGCTGAAGTAAGAATGCTTAATAAGCTAAACAATCTTTCAGGCTTATTCGTAAACGGATAGTCCCTGCAGCTTTTAGGTTTACAAGCTTCAATTTCACATCCTCCGTCTTCTTTAAGAAAACAACATGGCCTTTTGTCAAGTAGATGTTCACCTAAGTTTTCTTTTATATATTTATCCCTAAACTCTTTTTCTGTCATCTTTAAAAAAACTGCAACCGGCTCTAATTCATGTTCCTCAAAGGTTGCTGAATACTCTTTACAGCAATTCCTGCATTTACTGCAATCATAGTTTAAAAACAATTCATTGTGTAACTTTAAAAACTGCTTATCCAATTCATCCTCATTTGCATGATTTTTTAAGTATGCCCTGAAAGCGTAATTTTCATCTTCAACTCTATTAAATGCTTCATGTACTTTTAATGGTTCAATCACTGTACCAGCCTCCTTGGCTCCAAAAGGTAATTCTTTATCATTATCATCTTTACATCCCAATATATAGGCATTAGTGTCTGTTTTCAATGGGAAAACTGCTTTTTTTGCTAAGAAGGTACAAGCAGTATTGATTCATGCTGATACCTTCCTGCTTTGACCTTTCAGCCAATTCCTTATGGAGGGATTTGGGGAGGCGTAGCTTGAACTGCCCAGAATAATTCTCCAGTGCATTAGGATCCGGTATTTCATATCCGCTTTCCAATGCCGACATCAGCCACTGTTTTTTTGCATCCTCAAGCATCTCCATTCCCTTTTCCAAATTGTCGGCACATGTCAAACAGCCTTTGAGTTCGGGAATTGACAGCACATACCCGCCTTCGGTTTCATCCTTGACAATTTCAATTTTATAATTTAAGTTCATGTAGTATTCTAAATTTTTCATGGCTCATTCCTCCTCACTTTCAATAATATCTTTAACCATTCTGACATACGAAAGCTTTATAGGTTCATTCTCGGGGATAGTTATGGGAGGTTTTCCCTGCTTCCTGAAAGTCCAATGACTACTGCCTCTGCTCGGCTTTCTGCCCACGTAGCCATAGCTTTCCAAAATCCTTTTAAGCTCTGTAAACCTTACATCCTTTGACAACGCAATTATTTTATTTAATAGCTTTTCCCATTTCGACAAGCTTACCACTTCCTATATATATTATATTACGGTGTCATATATGGTGTCAATTTTTTATTGGATGACAGTTTTTAAACAGTTGCTTTTTTAAACAGCCGTAACAGTTTTCTACTGCATTGAGGAAATTTGTTGCTAATATACCACAAAACAAAAACTGCCACATTATTGTTTTGCAATGCGACAGTTTTCGACAAAATATCTTGGTGGAGGCGGGGGGAGTTGAACCCACCGTCCGAAAGAAGAGCCACAAGACCTTCTACGAGCATAGGTTGTGTTTTAGGCTTCGCTCCGTTGGCGCCCACAACCAGGCTTCGCCGGAGCTATCTCGATGAATGTCCCCTAAAGCCTCCGAGAATTGGCTTAAGAGTCAGCCTGTATTAGTGACACCCCGAATCCCGCTCCACAGGCCGGCGCGGGTGGGATGCTGGCTGCTTTAAGCAGCCAGGGCGTAATTTTCGTTATTGGCAGTTATATTAACTGTTCCACCGTTTTACGGGCTGATGGGACCCCGGCTCGCTTATCCTGCCACAACTTCCCCCGTCGAAACCATTTCGCCCCCATATTTAAATCTGTTATACGCCAAATTACTGCTGCATCTTGTTTTTCATGGCCCGGTCAATTTCCCGCTTGGCGTCCCTGGCAGCTATGTCTTCGCGTTTATCGTACTTTTTCTTGCCCCGGGCCAGGGCCAGTTCGATTTTAACCCAGCCGCGCGTAAAATAAAGCCGCAATGGGATCAGTGAATACCCTTTTTCCCGGGTCTGCCCCAAAAGCCGCATGATCTCGCGCTTATGCATTAACAGCTTGCGCGGGCGCTTGGGCTCGTGGTTGAACCGGTTGCCCTGTTCATAAGGGCTTATGTGCATATTGTACAGGATCAGTTCCCCGTTTTCAACCCGGGCGAAGCTGTCCTGCAGGTTGGCCTTGCCGGCCCGGATGGACTTAATCTCGGTGCCGGTCAATGCGATGCCGGTTTCAAATTTTTCATCGATATGGTATTCGTGACGGGCCTTACGGTTGGTAATGGTATTGGCCGGCATAAAAAAGCACCTCTATCCCCGCAAAAAACATCGGTTAAAGCTGCCAAAGCCCCGCCTGCAAAAAGAGGAAGGGCTTAAAACAAATCAATGTTTTGGTGCGGCAGTAAATAATTATACCCACCCTGAGCTAATCTGTCAATGGTTTACAGGCCCATTTCGTCGGCGATGCCCTGCATGGCTTCCAGTCCCAGGGCCATGAACTCTTCCAGGGAAAGGCCCATTTCCGAGCAGGCGGCCATGGTCTCCCGGTTGGCTCCCCGGGCAAAGGATTTTTCGCCGAAGCGGTTCATCAGGAATGGGGTGTCAATGGCGGAAAGCTTTTTTTCCGGCCTAATCAGCGCTCCGGCCACGATTAATCCCGTTAGCGGGTCGGTGGCGTAAAGCGACTTGTCCAGCATTGACTCCCGGGGCAACCCGTGGGCTTCGTTATGCACTTTAACCGCGTAAACCACATCCGCGGGCAAACCTGTTTGCTCCAGCAGTGCCGCCCCTTCCAGGCTGTGCCGCTGTGGGTCGTCCTTGGTGCGGTCGTAGTCAATGTCGTGCAGCAGGCCGGCCAGGCCCCATTTTTCCTCGTCTTCGCCAAAATAACGAGCCAAGCGCCGCATCACCGCCTCCACGGCCAACGAGTGCTTAATCAAATTTTTGTTCTTCAAATGCTGCTTTAACAATTTGTATGCTTCTTCCCGGTTCACTTTATTAACCCCCTGAATAACTGGCTTTTGAAACTACGCATCCACCTTCATGAACTTTGCTTTGGCCCTGACGGCCACTTTACCGTCGGGCAGCACAATATGGGCGGCCATTTCAAATATTTTCCCCTTTTTATCCGCCTCACACCATGACTCCACCACCAGCTTTTCATTGACCGGCACCCCCAGGCTGTAACGGGTGGTCATTTCAGCGGTCATGATGGGTATCTCCTTCAGCCACAGCCACCAGGCCATGGTTTCATCCAGCAGGGCGGCAATCAAACCTCCGTGCATATAACCGTTCCAGCCCTGGTGCACTTCCCCGGCTGTAAATTCTGTGCGGCAGATGTCGCCGGCTAATTTAAACTTCAGTTTCAGTCCGATCGGGTTTCGGTCGCTGCATCCGAAACACATATGGTTTTCGTTCTTGACCAGGATTCCCAGCTTGCTCACCCCCGGTATTTATTGTTACATATTATAACCCGTTGTGGCAAGGGTTCCTTTATTATTAACTTGTTTAAGTCAGACCCCGGGTAGTTTATAATAGGCTGGACAAGTAATTTTACGGGAGGGATATTGGGTTGGACAATCTGCAGCTTTATGTGGCGATACTGGCTTTTATTTTTGCCGCCGCGTTAATTCCCATGAGCAAAAGAAAAATGAAGGGCAAAGGTGTGCGCATCTGGCGGCTTACGGCCCTGGGCCTGTTGATGCTGGCCGCTCTTTTGGCCATGTTCGCACCGGGTATGACTTCTAAATGAGATTCAAGACATGATAACCATTTGCTCAAAGCCGAGTGGTGGTGCCGAGTTAGTGAGCGGAAGATACCACCACTCGGCTTTCTTCCATCCTGCTAAGAAAAAATACCGGGCTGCGAGAGCCCGGTATTTTTGCGTACTGGTTATTGCTTACAGTCTGAGCAGCAGGGGACCAAGGATTAAGGAGATGGTGCCTGCCACTTTGATCAGCGGGTTCATGGCCGGACCGGAGGTGTCTTTGCAGGGGTCACCCACGGTGTCACCAATAACAGCGGCTTTGTGCGGTTCGCTCTTCTTGCCGCCCAGGTTACCGGCTTCAATGTATTTCTTGGCGTTGTCCCAGGCACCGCCGGCATTGGCCAGGAACAGGGCCAGCAGCACGCCAACGGTGGTCAGGCCGCCCAGGAAGCCGGCCAGAGCCATGGCGCCAAGGCCGAAGCCCACGATGGGAGGAACGATAACGGCCACAACGCCGGGGAAGATCATCTTGCTGATGGCGGAACGGGTGGCAATGTCCACGCAGCGGGCGTAGTCAGGCTTGCCGGTGCCTTCCATGATGCCGGGGATTTCCCGGAACTGGCGGCGCACCTCTTCCACCATGCCGAACGCGGCCTCACCAACGGCACGCATGGTGCGGGCGCCAATCAGGAACGGCACAGCGCCGCCGATAAACACACCCACCAGCACCATGGGGTCGGTCAGGTTAACGATAAAGTTACCGCCGGTAGCCGCCAGACCTTCCTGCATATTGGGGTTGTGCTTGACGCCGTCAACGAACGCGCTGAACAGGGCCAGAGCGGTCAGAGCCGCGGAACCGATGGCGAAACCTTTGGCAATGGCGGCGGTGGTGTTACCCACGGCGTCCAGCTTGTCGGTTTTCTCACGCACTTCGGGGGGCAGCTCGGCCATTTCGGCGATACCACCGGCGTTGTCAGCCACAGGGCCGAAGGAGTCCATGGCCACAATGTAACCGGCGGTGGAAAGCATACCCATGGCAGCCATGGCGATCCCGTAGATGGACCACAGGCCGGCCATCTCCGCCGGGGCGTTGGACATCACAGCCCAGAAAGCGAAGTAAATAGCGGCGGCAAAGGTAAGCATGGGGATGAAAGTGGATTCCATACCCACCGCCAGACCGTGAATGACGTTGGTGGCCGGGCCGGACTTGGAAGCCTCGGCGATTTTCAGCACCGGGGGCTTGTTGTTGGCCGTATAGTACTCGGTAAGATAACCGACGAGCACGTTAACAATCAAGCCGGCGGCCACAGCCATGAAGATACCGAAGGAAACGCCTCCGAAAGCCGCGCCGGTGGGCTCGGCAATAGCGTCGGCCGGGAAAACTGTCTGGGCGAGAAAATAGGTGCCAATCAGGGTCAGGATGTTGGTGGTCCACAGGCCTACGTTCAGAGCGGCCTGCGGGTTGCCGCCTTCACCGGTGCGCACTGTAAAGGTACCGATAATCGCGGAGATAATACCGACAGCGCCAACCAGCAGCGGGAAGATAACGCCCGGGAATCCGAACAGGGTGTTACCAATCAGCATGGCGGCGATGGTGGTGGCGGCATAGGATTCGAACAGGTCGGCGCCCATACCGGCGGTGTCACCGACGTTATCACCGACGTTGTCGGCGATGGTGGCCGGGTTGCGCGGGTCGTCTTCGGGGATACCCGCTTCAACTTTACCCACCAGGTCGGCGCCCACGTCAGCGGCCTTGGTGTAGATACCACCGCCGACCCTGGCGAAGAACGCGATGACCGAAGCGCCGAAAGCGAAACTGTTGATGATCAGCGGGCTCTGGAAAATGATAAACAGAGTGGAAACACCCAGCAGACCCAGGCCGGCCACGGAAAGACCCATGACAACACCAGCGCGGAAGGAAACCTGCAGGGCTTTGCCCAGTCCGGAGCTGCGGGCAGCTTCAGCGGTACGGGCATTGGACTTGGTGGTGCTGTTCATGCCGATGTAACCGGCAAGTGCGGAACACACGGCGCCCACCAGGAATGAAATGGCCGAAGCCGGACCTACAGGCAGGTGAGAACCTTCACCCACTTCAACAAAATATTGTGCAGCCCATAAAATTACAAAAATTACGATTGCGAAAGGAATAAGTGTTTTGTACTGGCGGTTCATGTACGCCATGGCGCCTTCCTGAACAGCTTCCGAGAGCTGCTTCATCTTGGCGTTGCCCATGCTTTCCTTCAGCACCTGGGACATGGTAAAAAGCGCAAAAAGCAGTGCCAGTAAGCCTGCCCCGGCAGCGTAATACGCCAAAGTCATATTATCCACTTAATCAAACCCTCCTCTTCCCCAATTCATTAAATCTTTTTTCACAAACAGCGCTAAAACTTGAAATTAGCCGCGATATTTGGATCCTCACCCCCTCGTCATTATTTAAAAAAGGCTATACTTTGTCCAAAAAAATTATAGCATAGCCCACAAAACTTGACAATCTTGACAATTATACGTAAAAACAAACCCGGGGATCGCCCCGGATTTCTATTTAGCCAATAAAACAAGTATTAATGACGTCACGGCAAAGGCAATGGCCACAAATACAGTCACCTTGCCCAGAAACTCATCCAAACCTTTTTTCTTGCCAAAAAAAGTTTCGGCGCCGCCGGCAATAGCGCCGGAAAGGCCCGCACTTCTGCCCGATTGCAGCAAAATAACGGCAATTAAGCCCACGCAGATGAGCACATGGAATATGGTTAATAAAATGTTTACTACATTCAACGTTTTCTCCCCCTTCAACATTAAAAATATTTTAATATACCCGGGCGGAGAAAGCAAGCATTATTGTGGCCGAACCCCCGCCCGGAACGGGCTGCAACTGCCGGAACAACGATGCACCGGTACTGCTTCGCCCAATTTTAATTACACTTTTAACGCAAATTATAAAAGACCTGGCGCCCTTTAAACATGGCGGTGGCGGCAAGCTCTTCCTCAATTCGCAGCAGTTGGTTGTACTTGGCCACCCGGTCGGTGCGTGACGGCGCGCCGGTCTTGATCTGGCCCGCGTTCACCGCCACCACCAAATCGGCAATAAATGTATCCCCGGTTTCCCCGGAACGGTGCGAAACCACTGCGGTATAGCCGGCCTGTTTGGCCGTTTCGATTGCTTCCAGGGTCTCGGTAACGGTGCCGATCTGGTTCAACTTAATCAGAATGGAATTGGCCGCCCCGCTCTCTATACCCTGCGCCAGCCGCCGGGTATTGGTGACGAACAGGTCGTCGCCCACAATCTGCACCCGGTCACCCAGTTTTTCCGTGAGCTTTTTCCAGCCTTCCCAGTCGTCCTCGGCCAGCCCGTCCTCAATGGAAATGATGGGGTATTTGTCCGCCAGCCCGGCGTAGTATTCAATCATCTCCGCCGCACCGTAAGAAGCCCCTTCCAGCACGTACTTGCCGTCCTTGTAAAACTCCGTCGCCGCCGCGTCGATAGCCAGCGCTATCTCTTCACCGGGCTTATATCCGGCGGCCTGAATGGCTTCCATTATCACCGCCAGCGCTTCTTCATTGGAGCCCAGATTGGGGGCGAATCCGCCCTCGTCACCCACAGCGGTGTTTAAGCCCTTTTTCTTCAATACGCTCTTTAAGGTATGGAACACTTCGGCGCCCATCCGCAGCGCGCCGGCGAAATCGGCGGCCCCCACCGGCATGACCATGAATTCCTGAATATCCACGTTATTGTCGGCGTGCTTGCCGCCGTTTAAGATGTTCATCATGGGCACCGGCAGCAGCCTGGCTGCTGTCCCGCCCAAATACCGGTACAGGGGCATGTCCAGCGACCTGGCGGCGGCCCGGGCCACCGCCATGGAAACGCCCAGGATGGCGTTGGCGCCCAGATTGCCCTTATTGGGAGTACCGTCCAGATCGATCATGGCCATGTCCACGCCCACCTGGTCCAGAGCGTCAAAACCGACGATCTCCGGCGCGATTTGCTCTTCCACGTTTTCAACGGCCTTGGTGACGCCTTTACCCTTGTAGCGGCCGGCATCGGCGTCCCGCAGTTCCACCGCCTCATAGGCGCCGGTTGATGCGCCCGAGGGCACCGCCCCCCGGCCCGTGGTGCCGTCTTCCAACAGCACATCCACCTCAACGGTGGGGTTGCCCCGGGAATCAAGGATCTCCCGGGCCGCAATATCAACGATCACTGTGGACATAATAGAACCTCCTTAGAAATTTATTAGAAAAGTATGACTCCTGACTCCTGACTCCTGACTCCTGACTCCTGACTCCTGACTCCTGACTCCTTAAATTTTATTCCAGCAGGCTCCGGCCCGTCATCTCCCGGGGCTGTTCGATCCCCAGCAGCTGCAACATGGTGGGAGCCACGTCTTCCAAACGCCCGGGCCGCAATTTCGCCCCAACGTGCTGATCGCTAACCAGAATAAAAGGCACCCGGTTGGTGGTGTGCGCGGTGTGCGGCTCGCCGGCACTGTCCCGCATCATCTCCACGTTGCCGTGGTCGGCGGTGATAATGGCTATGCCTCCGGCCTGCCGCACCGCCTCAACGGCCCGCCCCACGCAGCCGTCCACCGCTTCAACGGCTTCAATGGCCGCCTTGATTACCCCGGTATGGCCCACCATGTCCGGATTGGCGTAGTTCACGATGATCACATCGTACACATCGTCCTCAAGCTTGGCCAGCAGCGTGTCCGTAACGCCGCAGGCGCTCATTTCGGGCTGCAGATCGTAAGTGGCTACCCGGGGGGAGGGTATCAGCACCCGGTCCTCACCCCGGTTTGGTTTTTCCACCCCGCCGTTGAAGAAAAAGGTCACGTGAGCGTATTTTTCGGTTTCGGCCAGCCGCAGCTGGCGCAGGTTACGGTAGCTGAGCACTTCGCCCAGCGTGTTGACCAGTACCTGGGGCCTGAAGGCCACCGGCGCCTCAATGGTCTTGTCGTACTGGGTCATGCAGGTGAAATGCACCCGGGGACGGTCCGCCGGCCGCTCAAACCCGGTAAAATCTTCGTCCACGAAAGCCCTGGTAATCTCCCTGGCCCGGTCCGGCCGAAAATTAAAAAATATAACGGCATCGCCGCTTTTAATCCGGCCGACGGGTTGGCCGCCGGCGTCAGTAATAACCGTGGGTTTGACAAACTCATCAGTTTCACCCCGGCCGTAAGCCTGCTGCAGCGCTTCCAGGGCGCTTGGGGCTTGAAATCCCCGGCCTTCCACCATGGCCCGGTAGGCTTCCCGCACCCGCTCCCAGCGTTTGTCGCGATCCATGGCATAATAGCGGCCTGTCACCGTGGCAATCTTGCCCAGTTCCATCTTGGCCATCTGTTCGGTCAGCGGAACTATGTATTCTTCGGCATTGGCCGGCGGCACATCCCGGCCGTCCAGAAAGGCGTGCACAAATACCTTCTCCAGCCCCTGGTCCCGGGCCAGCTCCAACAGCGCGTAAAGGTGGCTGATATGGCTGTGCACCCCGCCGTCGGACATAAGCCCCATCAGGTGCAGCGCGCCGCCCTGCTCCCGCGCCTTTTCCACCGTTTCCAGCAGCACGGGGTTGTCGTAAAAAGTCCCTTCCCGGATTGACCGGCTGATTCTGGTCAGCTCCTGGTAAACCACCCGGCCCGCGCCCATATTCAGGTGTCCCACCTCGGAATTGCCCATCTGTCCCTCGGGCAGGCCCACGTCCTCGCCGGACGTCCCCAGGGAGGTATGGGGGTATCGCTCCAGCAGCCCGCTGATATTGGGAATGCGGGCGCCGGCAATAGCGTTGTTCTCCCGTTCATCATTTAAGCCCCAGCCGTCCAGGATGATCAGCACCAGGGGCCTGTTTGCCGCAACCAACTGCCATTCCTCCTCAGGATGCCGGAGCCGAATTATGTACAATCAGCGCGAAGCTATCGGCATCCAGGCTGGCGCCGCCCACCAGGGCGCCGTCAATGTCGGGCTGGGCCATCAGCTCCGCCGCGTTACCCGGTTTGACACTGCCGCCGTACTGGATGCGCACCGCTTCCGCCACGGCGTCGCCGTACAGGCGGCGCAGGATGCCGCGGATATACCCGTTCACCGCTTGGGCGTCGGCGGCCGACGCGGTACGCCCGGTGCCGATTGCCCACACCGGCTCGTAAGCCACCACCAGCCCGGCGGCCTCCGCGGCGCCCAGTCCCGCCAGGGCGCCGTTCAACTGTCGGCCCACCACTTCCTCGGTACGGCCCGCTTCACGCTCCTCCAGCAGTTCCCCCACGCATACGATGGGCGTCAGGCCGCCGGCCAGGGCGGCGCGCACCTTTTTGTTAACCTTTTCGTCGGTTTCGCCGAAGTATTGCCGGCGTTCCGAGTGGCCCAGGATCACGTAACGGCAGCCGATTTCCTTCAGCATACCCGGCGCGATTTCGCCGGTGTAGGCGCCTTCGGTTTCCCAGTAACAGTTCTGGGCCCCCAGGGCGATACCGGACCCCGTAAGTTGCTCCGCCACCGCGGCCAGAGCGGTAAAAGGCGGGCAGAGCACCATTTCCACCCGCACCTGTCCGGCGGTTTTTTCTTTGAAAGCGGCAACAAAATTGACCGCCTCGGCGACGGTCTTATACATTTTCCAGTTTCCGGCTATGATTGGTTTACGCATTCATACTCACCCCTGATTCACTTATCCTCCAGCGCCGCCACGCCGGGCAGCACCTTGCCCTCCAAAAATTCCAGGGAAGCGCCCCCGCCGGTGGAAATATGTGTGATTTTATCCGCCACCCCGGCCTTGTGCACCGCCGCGGCCGAATCACCGCCGCCGATTACGGAAACAGCGCTGCTCTCGGCCAGCGCTTTGGCCACCGCCATGGTGCCGCCGGCAAAGGGTTCCATTTCAAACACGCCCATGGGGCCGTTCCAGACCACCGTAGCCGCGCTTTTCAGCTTGTCCCCGTATTGCTGCGTGGTTTGCGGCCCGATATCCAGGGCCATCGCGTCCGCCGGAATGCCGTCCACCGGTACCACCCTGGACCGGGCGTCCGGCACCGCCGCCGAAGCCGCCACCACGTCCACCGGCAGCAGCATTTCCACTTTGTGGTTTTTGGCTTTCCGGATCAATTCCGCCGCCAGTTCGACTTTGTCGGACTCCACCAGCGACTGCCCCAGTTCATAACCCTTTGATTTAAGAAACGTGTTGGCCATGCCGCCGCCGATCAGCAGCACGTCCACCTGTTTCAGCAGATTATCGATCACCGCAATCTTGTCCGACACCTTGGCCCCGCCGATAACCGCCACAAAAGGCCTGGCCGGCGAACCCAGCACCTGCCCCAGCATGGCCAGTTCCTTTTCCATCAGGAAACCCGCCACCGCCGGCAAAAACCCGGCCACTCCTTCCGTGGACGCGTGGGCCCGGTGGGCCGTCCCGAAGGCGTCATTGACATAAACATCGCCCAGTTCCGCCAGGCTGCGGGCAAATTTCCCGTCGTTCTTTTCCTCTTCGGGATAAAAACGAACGTTTTCCAGCAGCAGGATGTCCCCGTCCTGCAGATTATCCGCCATCTGTTTGACTTCATCGCCGATGCAATCATCCGCCTTTTGCACCGGAACGCCGATAAGCTGCTCCAGCCGCCCGGCCACGGGGTCCAGCCTGTACCGCTCGTCCACCTTACCCTTGGGACGGCCCAGGTGGGACATTAAAATCACCCTGGCTCCCGCTTCGACAAGGTACCTGATGGTGGGCAGCGCGGCTTTAATCCGGGTGTCGTCCGTAACATGGCCCTCCTTGTCAAAGGGCACGTTAAAATCCACCCGCACCAATACCCGTTTGCCGGATACATCAATGTCCCGCACGGTTTTCTTGTTCATCCAATCCCCCTCCCGGGATTTCTCAGGTGCCAGGTGTTGCAAGTTGCAAGTTGCTGGAAATAGCTGTAATCATCTTGCAACAAATTAAACTTGCAACACCTGGCACCAAAGCCAACCACTCACTTACATGATAATATCAAAATCCCTTATTGGCAATATATGCTACCAGATCAACCACCCGGTTGGAATAACCCCACTCGTTATCGTACCAGGCCACCACCTTGGCCATATCTTCTTCCATAACCATGGTGGAAAGGCCGTCGATGATTGAAGAGCGGGAGTCTCCGTTATAATCCCACGATACCAGCGGCAGCTCGCTGTATCCCATTATACCCTTTAACCCGTTCTCCGATGCGTTTTTCAGGGCGGCGTTAATTTCATCCCTGGTCACTTTACTGTTCAGTTGAACGGTCAGGTCCACCACAGATACATTCAGGGTGGGTACCCGCATGGCCATACCGTTCAGTTTACCCTTCAGCTCCGGCAGCACCAGGGCCACGGCCCGGGCCGCGCCGGTGGTGGTGGGAATGATGGACATACTGCCCGCCCGGCCGCGCCGCCAGTCCCGGTGGGGCATATCAAGCACCTGCTGGTCGTTGGTCAGGGCGTGGATGGTGGTCATCATGCCCTTGACGATACCAAATTCGCGGTTCAACACCTTGGCCGGGGGGGCCAGGCAGTTAGTGGTGCAGGAAGCGTTGCTGACCACATTATGTAAAGCCGGATCATATTGTCCTTCGTTAACCCCCATTACCACCGTCAGGCAATCGCCGCCTTTGGCCGGGGCGGAAATAACCACTTTTTTGGCCCCGCCCCGCAGGTGCAGCGAAGCGTCTTCCACCCGGTTGAATTTGCCCGTGGACTCAACCACTATATCTACTCCCAATTCGCCCCAGGGCAAATTGGCGGGGTCTGCTTCCGAGTATACCTTAATCTCCTTGCCGTTATAGGTAATCACGTCGTCGTGACCTGTAATCTCTTCGTCCAGCCTGCCATGCACGGTATCATACTTCAACGTATGCGCAAGGGTGGCGGTAAACACTTCATTAACCGGCAGCCTTCTTGATTTGTGATTTACGGCCACCACCTCAACGTCCGGGCGACGCAGCGCCGACCTCAGCACCAAACGTCCAATCCTGCCCAGTCCGTTTATCCCTATCTGCACCGTCATTATTAGGCCCACTCCCCTCAATAGTATACCTCAGTAACCATATTTTATTTAAATATGCTATACTCTATTCGCTAATTATTTAATTGTTTCCTCCCTTTATGTATACACGGATAAAAAAATGTTTTAAGGCAAAATTTAAGGAGGCGCCGGTTGCCCGTGCCTCCTGGAAGCGGCTATGGATTGACGCTAATACCGCTTGCGTTTCCTGATGGGCGGGATGCTCAACTCATCACGGTATTTGGCCACTGTGCGCCTGGAAATTTTAACGCCCCGGCGGGCGAAGATGTCGGCGATTTGCTGGTCGTTCAAAGGTTCTTTGGGATCCTCGCCGGTGACGATTTCCTGGATGGATTTCTTGATGCTTTCGGCGGAAACCGCCGCCCCTCCTTCGTTGTTCAGACCGGAGGAGAAAAAGTACTTCATTTCCAAAACCCCCTGGGGAGTCTGGATGTACTTGTTCGAGGTGGCCCTGGACACGGTGGATTCATGCAAACCCACAATATCAGCCACCGTCTTTAAATTCAGTGGTTTCAAGTACTTAACTCCATAGTCCAGAAAGTCGCGCTGCAAGTCCACCAGGCACTTGGTTACTTTGTACAGGGTCAGCCGGCGCTGTTCAATACTTTTAATCAGCCAGGCTGCCGCGTTCAGTTTGTGTTCCACGTATTTTCTGGTTTTATTGTCGCCTTTGTCCTGGTTGAGCACCGCCCGGTAAGTATTGTTGATGCTGAGCCGGGGCACATACACGTCGTTGATGATGATCATGTATTCGTTATCCACCTTGTTCAGCACAATATCCGGGATAATATACCGGTTATCGCCGGCGCCGCTGAAGTTGCGGCCCGGCTTGGGATCCAGGGTTTTCAGCAGATCGGCCACCCGCTGTATTTCCTGCACCGGTACGCCCAATTGCTGGGACATGCGATTATACTTGCCGTCCGCCAGATCAGGCAGATATTGTTCCACGATATCGAAAGCCAGGGGATCGCAAATGTTTAAGGATTTAAGCTGCAGCTGCAGACATTCCTGCAGAGAGCGGGCGCCCACCCCGGGCGGGTCAAAGGATTGCACCAGGGCAAGAGCCTCCATTACTTCGTCTTCGGTTATATTCAGTTGATGAGCAATATTATCGGTCTGATAAAGCAGATAACCGTTATGGTTGATATTGCCGATTATATATTCGGCGATCATTTTCTGCCTCTTGGTACATTTGCTCAGTCCCAGCTGCAGCAGCAGGTGCTCGATCAAGCTGGGCGCGCGGCTGGCAAAGTGCTCGTAGCTGTACTCGTTTTGCTCGGTCCGCATTTCCGAACGCGGCAGGCCCAGGTCGCTGCTGTCCTGAAAATAATCCTGCCAGTCGATATCGTACCCGTTGTCCTCAAGCTTTTCCTCCGCCGCTGTTTTGTCTTCCGCCGCGGACCGCTCAGCTTCCTCCTCCTTGACCTCCAGCAGCGGGTTTTCCTCCAGCTGCTGCTCCACGTAAGACTCCAGTTCCAGGGCGGACAGCTGCAAAATCGTGATAGCCTGGCGCAGCTCGGGGGTCATGATTAATTTTTGTGTCTGGATAACGTTGAGCCCATAACCCATGCGCATGGCTTTACTTCCTCCAATTACAATTCAGTTTCAATTATGTTAAAATTTACAATTCTCTAAAATTTCGTCTGGTAATAAGATTTCTAGGTTGCTTGCAAAAATCCTGCCTGCGGTTTTAATTCAATATTTTTAATTCAATATATTCAGTGAACATTCCAATGATTACAGGACCATGAACGGATTAACAGCAGCACAGCCACCGCTGTAAGCCCGAAAGCCAGATACATGGCCAATTGATCCTGCCCGCCCATATACAGGTAGGGGTGAAGCCCGCGCCCGTAATCCATGTAATCATTAAAAATCATCCACAAACCGGCGCCCAGCACCGCCCAGGCGGGCAAAGGGCAGACACGCAGAAATATAAAACCCTGCAATGCCATTCCCCAGTGAGACACCCAGAGCATCCCTTCGATCAAGCCGAAGGGCACCCCGGACACCCAGCTGTGCGTAATCACCCCGACGGCCCAAAGTCCGTATTTGATGCAGGTGGCGCAGCCCAGGGCCGCTAACAGCCCGGGTCTGGCTCCCAGCGCCGCCGCCAAAAGCGCCAGGCCAAACAAGGTGGTGGCCAGCGGGCTGTCGGGCACCACCGGCCACAGGAAAACCGGAGTTTCGGCCAATTGCAGACGGTACCAGTAATATCCGTACCCGGACCCGGCCAGGTTGATGAACACCAGGGGCCAAACCAGGCTGGAGCGCCATGGCCTCTGCCACAATTCCGCCGCCAGTTCCGCCAGTAAACGCAAGCGGAAACACCTCCCTAGATTTAATTGCTGCCGGCCTCTCCTTCCGGGCTCGTTTCACGGGTTATAAAAGCCTTCCTTTTCACCCGGGCGGGCACGCCGCAGGCCAGGACGCCCGGCGGAATATCGCGATTCACCAGCGATCCGGCGCCGATTACCGCCCCGTCGCCGATGCTTACCCCCGGCAGCACCGTCGAGTTGGCCCCAATCATCACATTGGCGCCTATCTCCACCGGACCCAGCCGGAACTCATGCACCAGAAATTCGTGGGCCAGCAAAGTGGCGTTATAACCGATAACGCTATTGTCGCCAATGGAGATGTAACGCGGGTAAAAAACGTCCACCATGGCCATCAGCCCGAAGGAAACCCCCCGGCCAACCTTGACGCCCAGCAGACGGTAAAGAAAATTCTTTACGCGCAGCGAAGGCAAGTACCGGCACAGGGTGATAATTGCAAAGTTGAAGCAAACCCGGAAAAAACCGGCCCGCCGGTACCAGCCGTGCATTGAATTGCCGTCACCCCGGACCGGATAACTGGTTGTCCTGCGCATGGCCGATGATACCCCCCGCTATAAAATCCAAAACACTGCTCAATAAGAGGATGTTTGAAAAGTCCGCGCGAGATCCACTTCGAACATTCACTATAGAATATTCTTTTGCTTTTCGCCGGTCCGCAATTTTTCAGCGATTTTATCCAGCTTGCGCAGCCGGTGATTGACCCCGGACCGGCCCAGGGGCGGTGTCGCCATTTCGCCCAGTTCCTTCAGGCTGGCGTCGGGGTAGCTGAGCCGCAGTTCCGCCACTTCCCGCAGCGACGGGGACAATTTTTCCATCCCCAGGGTGCGGGCAATTATCCTGATATTCTCTGTCTGCCGCAACGAGGCGTTGACGGTTTTGTTCAGGTTGGCGGTTTCGCAGTTGACCAGCCGGTTCACCCGGTTGCGCATATCCTTTACCACCCTGGCGTTCTCAAACTCCAGCAGCGCGGCATGAGCGCCCATCAGGTTCAGGCATTTGACGATTTGCTCGCTCTCCTTGAGATAAACCACATACCACTTTTTTCGGGTGCTGATCCGGGCATCCAGTTTAAAACGCTTCAGCAGCCGGCAAATATCATCAGCCAGGCGTTCATTGCCGGTGATCAGTTCCAGGTGGTAAGTGCCGCCGGGATCATTAACCGAACCCCCGCCCAGAAAAATACCCCGCAGGTAAGCCCGCCGGCAGCACTCGGTGCGCAGCAGTTCCTGGTGCAGGCCGCTCCTGAGCAAGCCGCTTTCATCCAGCATGCCCAAATCAACCAGTATCTCCGCCAGGCCTTCCTGGGGCGGCACACGCACCAGGTAAACATTGTTCTTGTTTAACCGCATCTTTTTTTTGACCATTACTTCGGCCTGGACACCATATAAATCCTTGAGCAGGGTAAACATTTTGCGGGCCACCGCCGCATTGTGATTGAACAAGTTCAATGACACTTTGCGTCCGCTGATCTGCAGCGAGCCGTCCATCTTAACCAGGGCGGCCAGCTCGGCGATCCGGCAGCAGCGCCGCCTGCCGATCACCCGGGCCAGTTCGTTTTTTGTGACCAGTGAGAAACTCAAGCAACGTCACCCCCGGGCCTTGATATCTTCCGTGACGGTCTTTTCCAGCGCTCCGGCCAGCAGTTCCTCCACCGCCAGATGTTCTTCCGCCCCGGCTGCCTCCGCCGGAGCGGGTCTGGTGGCCGGATGCCTGGGTAAAAACAAAGTACAGCAGTCCTCGTAAGGCAGTATTGAGGTGGCAAAGGTGCCAATTAGCTGCGCCCGTTTGATGATTTCCTCCTTGTCCATGCACACCAGGGGCCGCAGTACCGGCAAATCCGTCACCATGCTGATGGTGCGCATGCTTTCCAGGGTCTGGCTGGCCACCTGGCCCACGCACTCGCCCGTCACCAGGGCCAGCGCTTCCCGCTGCGCGGCAATTTTAGTGGACAGCCGGAACATCATCCGCCGCATGATGGTGACCCGCAGTTCCTCGGGGCAGCGCATCTGAATCTCTTTCTGGATGTCGGTAAAGTGAACCACGTGCAGCCTGATCCGGGCGGTATAACCGGCCAGCAGCCGGCACAGCTCCCGCACCTTTTCCAGGGACTTTTCCCCGGTAAAGGGAAAACTATGGAAGTGCACCGCCTCGATTTCAATCCCCCGCTTCATGGCCATCCAGCCCGCCACCGGGCTGTCGATGCCGCCGGAAAGAAGCAACAGCGCCCTGCCGCTGCTCCCCACCGGCAGCCCGCCGATGCCGGGCACGTCCCCGGCGTATACGAAGGCGTTTTTCTCCCTGATCTCCACCCGCACCAGGATGGCCGGGTTGTGCACGTCCACCTGCAGCCCGGGGTAATGGTCCAGCAGGTACCCGCCCACCAGCGCGTTTAGTTCGGGCGAGGTTTTGGAGAACGATTTATTGGAGCGCCGGGCTTCCACTTTAAAGGTTACCGGCGTGCCGGGGGGCACCCGCAGACCGGGGACCGCGTCTTTAAGCGCCTGCAGCGCGCCGGCGTAAACCGCCTCCAGTTCCAGCGGCAGGCGCAGCGCCGGGCTGACGCCCACAATGCCGAAAACTTTCTGCAGGCTTTCCAGCACCAGGGCGGGGTCCATTTCGCTTTCCACCACCAGGCGGCCGTGCACCCGGCTCACCTTGGCGCGACCCACCCGGCCGAGGGCCCGGCTGATATTATCCATCAATCGCCGCTCAAACTGCGGCCGGTTCTTGCCTTTAAGGCCGATTTCGCCGTAACGGATCAGATATGTATTGTACATTGTCCACCTCGGTTCCTTGATCATTACCCGTACAGCAAACGCAGTTCCCGGACCACGGCCAGGGTTTTTTCCACGGCGTAATCGATTTCCTCCGTGGTGTTCACCGGCGCCAGGCTGAACCGGATCGCCCCGGTAATCAGGGGTTCGCCCAGTCCCATCGCCTTCAACACATGGCTGCCTGTTTTTTTGCGGGACGAACAGGCCGAACCGGTGGAAACAAAGACGCCGTGCTGTTCCAGGGCGTGCACCAGCACTTCCCCGGGCAGGCCGGGGAAAGAAATATTAGCTATATGCGGAGCGCTGTAAGAATCGTCGTCACTGCACGTCGGCCCGTTCAGCACCGCTCCGGGCGCCCCGGCCAGAATTCCCTCCACCAACCGCTTTTTCAACACCCGCATTTTTTCCGCCGTCCCGCCGGCTTCCCGGATAATCACAGCGGCGGCCACGCCAAAGCCCGCGATGCCGGGCACGTTTTCAGTGCCCGAACGCAAGCCCCCTTCCTGGCCGCCGCCGGCCACCAGCGGGCGCAGCGGAGTTTGCGGCGCCGCGTAAAGGGCGCCCACACCCTTGGGCCCGTGTACCTTGTGGGCACTCACCGACAAAAGGTCCACGCCCAGTTCCCGGGGGCGGAGGGGCAGCTTGCCGTAAGACTGCACCGCGTCGACATGCCAAAAGACGCGCCTGCCGGAGCGGCGAAAATCCGCAATGACGGCGGCGATGCCGGCCAGCGGCTGTACGGCGCCCACTTCGTTATTCACATATATGGTTGACACCAGGTAAGTCTCGTCCCTCAGCAGCGCCCGCAGCTGTTCCGGGTCCACAACCCCCGTTTGATTCACGGGCAGCAGCGATACCTCAACCCCCTGCTCCTTCAGCTGTTCACAGGCATTCAGCACCGCCGGGTGCTCCACCACAGTGGTAATGACATGCCGGCCCCGCCGGCCGGGGGTCAGTCCTTTTATAGCTAAATTTACAGCCTCGGTGCCGCCGCCGGTGAATATAATATTCCCGGTTACGCCCAGGCTTGCGGCCACCGTTTCCCGGGCCCGGGTCACCGCCCGCCCGGCTTCCACCCCTTTACGGTGGAGCGAAGAGGGGTTGCCGTAATTTTCATCCATGGCCTCCGCCACGGCCCGGGTCACCTCCGGGTAGGGACGGGTGGTGGCGCTGTTGTCCAGATACACTTCACGAACGGTCATCAGTGACCCGCTTTCCGCCGGAAAAACCGGCCCATATCTAATCCATAGTATAACGTATCCCCGGCAGCGTCAAGAAAACCGCCGCTCATGCCCGACTCAATAATGCAAAAAACCGGGCGTTACCCGCCCGGCCCGGCTGTTTATTCGCCGTATTTTTTTGCCCTTCGGTAACCGGTTGTGTCTTCCGCGATGGCGTGCAGAGAATCAGCTATGCTCTTAAAGTAAAAAATAAATGGGACGGTGATGGCTATCGAAACCGCTGTCAGCGCCAGCAAGCCGGCATTGGTTTCGCCGGATGACGGCATTTCCCTGTGGAACATAACGCGGACACCTCCTTGATGCGCCGGAAAAGGTTCGCCAAGCCGGGCGTTCCCCGCCGCTTTGCGCAAACCTGCTTCCAGCATTTAATATAAAGATGTCCGGCAGTTTAACCGTTAATACGGTACATTATTTGGTACCGGGGGCGCCAAAGCGCCTTCCGGAACATGCTCAAAGTTAAAGCGCGGCGCTGTCCTGCCCTTTGGCGGGCTGTCTTTGCCTGACGTAATGATTTAGAAAAACCACCCGCTCGGGATAACGATCGCCGATCAGCCGCATCACCAATCCGGCCAACCTTTCGGGATGGTGCCGCACCAGGTCGCCCTCCTGGACCAGTTGGCCGGGCACCGGCTCCACGCCCAGTTCCCGCACCGCGTCAAGGTCGGCCTCAACCGGAGCGGCGCCCTCCCGGCGGTAACGGCCTATAAGGCGGGCCGGGATGCCCTCGGTATTGACAATCATATAGTCAACTATGTTTTTACCGGCATGATCGAGCAAAGCCTTCAGGTGCCCCGAGGCGCTGTATCCCCCGGTTTCACCGGGCTGGGTCATCACATTGCAGACATAAACCTTGACGGCCCTGGAACCGCTGATGGCCTCGGAAATTTCGGGCACCAGCAAATTGGGCAGGATGCTGGTATATAGACTGCCCGGCCCCATGATAATGGCGTCGGCCTCCCGGATAGCCTGCAGCACCTCGGCATTGGGAAGGCAATTTTCGGGCTCCAGAAAAACACGGTTGATTTGCCCGCCACCCGACGGAATCTTGGATTCCCCGCGCACCACGGAACCGTCCTTCATCTCGGCGCACAGCCGCACCTGGGACAGGGTCACCGGCAGCACCTGGCCGCGCACCGCCAAAACACGGCTGAAACCGCGCACCGCCCGGTCGAACCCACCGGTAATGTCGCAAAGGGCGGCCAGCAGCAGGTTGCCCATGTTATGGCCTTTTAATTCTCCGGAGGAAAAACGGTACTGCAGCATATCCTCCATCAGAGGCTCCCGGTGAGCCAGCGCCACCAGGCAATTGCGGATATCGCCCGGCGGCAGGATGCCCAGTTCGCCCCGCAGCCGCCCCGAACTGCCCCCGTCGTCGGCCACGGTAACAACAGCGGTCAGATTGCCGGTGCACTCCTTCAAGCCCCGCAGCAGCACGGGTATCCCGGTGCCGCCGCCTATAACCACTACCCGCGGCCCCTTTTCCAGGTACCGGCGGGCAAAAATTTCATCCACCAGGGCGCCGTTGCCGGTCATGAAGGGCCCCGCCAGCGAGTAAAACGCCCGGCGCGCGCCGTACGCCGCCATAGCGGCACCGGTCAGCATCAACGCCAAACCGGGCAGCCAGGCCAGATGACCTTCCATTATGCCCAGTAAAATCCTTTCCGCAACGACCCTGGTAGCGGGGAAAAAACCACAGGCCACCAGGAACACGCCGGCGGCCACAATTATGGCGCCCAGCACCGCCAGGGCTATCCAGCGTTTAACCTTCATTCCCGGATAAAGCCACTCAATTCTCAATTATGCGCACCTCCAACCTACCCGGTTTTCCCGATATCCCGGTGACGCACCGTCACCCGGTGGTCCTTTTGCCGCAGTATATCCCCCAGCTTGTTGGCCAGGGCCACCGAGCGGTGCATGCCGCCGGTGCAACCGATGGCAATCATCAGGGTGGTTTTCCCCTCATCAATATAACGGGGGATCAAAAACTCCACCAGGTCGGTAAATTTATCCATGAACTGAATGGTCACCGGGGAGTTAAAAACAAAATCCCGCACCGGGGAGTCATTCCCGGTCATCGGCCGCATCACCGGATCGTAATGCGGATTGGGCAGGAACCTTACGTCTATGACCAGATCACTGTCCAGAGGAATGCCGTATTTAAAACCGAACGAAATTACGGTAATCAACAACTGGGAAACTTCGGCATCATAGCTGAAAAGCTCGGTCAGCTTCTCCTTCAGTTGCTGGTTGCTCAGGTCCGAGGTGTCGATAATTTTACCGGACCGCCCCCGGATTTCTTCCAGCAGCTGACGTTCTTCCTTAATGTTGCGCAGCACTTCGCCGTGCCTGCCCAGGGGATGCCGGCGGCGGGATTCCTTGTAACGCCGCACCAGCGTTTCGTCCGAGGCTTCCAGAAACAACACCTCGAAGTTCACGTCACCCCGTTCCATTTCGTCCAGCACTTCGGACAGAGTTTGAAAAAACTCCCCTCCCCTTATATCCACGACCAATGCCATATTATTAATATGACGTCCCGATTGTGCACAAAGTTCGGCAAACTTGGGAATCAGGGCGGGCGGCAGGTTGTCCACGCAAAAATATCCCATATCCTCCAGGCAGCGCAACGCCTGAGTCTTGCCGGCTCCCGAAAGGCCGGTGACGATTACCATTCTCGCAGGCATTAATTCCCACCCCTTTACCCGGTTGTATTTCCTTATCCAACAGGAAATTCCTGCGTCACACCATGTTTTTTTATTGCATTTTCAAATGTGCCCGCAGATGTTCAGACCCGCGGCAGCGCAGCAGCGGGTGAACCGCGCCTTTAGTGCCTGCGCGCGTTGAGCACAAGGTCCGGCGGCACATTGTACTTTTCCAGCAAAGCCGCCCCTTCGGCCAGGTTCCCCACGGATTCCGGATCATGAGCGTCACTGTTCACCACCAGCGGAACACCCCGGCGCAACGCCGCCCGCACCACTTCTTCCCGGCGGTAACGGTGTCCCGCGTTAATTTCCATGGCACAGCCCGATTCGGCGCACGCCCGGGCTACTGCGTCCAGGTCCACCGCCATCATCAAATCCGGGTGGCTGACGAAGGTCAGCGGGTTGCGCCGGATTGCCTCCACCAGCGCCGCAGTGTTGGCTTCACGCATCCGCTCCCGCACCCGGGAAGCCGCCCGCCCCACCTGGTTGGGCAAAATCCAGGTCAAGGTCTCCCACCAGGGCACGCACCACACCTGGGGATGCAGGCCGGCCGCCACGATATCCAGTTCTTCAATGATCTGCCGGGGAACGTCCAATTCACCATGCCTCCCAATAACGTTGGCCTCAGCCCCCACCAACACCCGAACCGGATACTTTTCGCTCAGCCGGGCCGCTTCCCGCTTAAGCTCCAGATACACCCGGGCATCCCGTACGCCGATAAACATAGCCCGGGGGCCGTGGTCGGTGATGGCCACCTCCTCCAGCCCGCGCTCCGCCGCGGCCTGCACCATTTCCTCCGGAACGGCATGTCCGTCGCTATAAGTAGTATGCGTATGCCAATCGGCGTATAACCGCATCAGCAGGGCACCTCCAATATTAATGCCGTCACATTCTTGACAAATGTTGGATAGAACCTTTATAAGTAAAGTAAAATATAAAATGTGATTATTAAATAAAGGATGTGTATTATGTGCAAGAACTAATCAGCGTCGATATCGGCCACCTGTTGAAAGAGCAAGGCGACAGCGGTTTTGTGTCCCCTGCGGAATACGAGCAATTCGGCGCCAAATACGGCGACTCCTTTAAAGAATTTCAGGCCGCACTGCGGGACAGGCAATCGCCCATGACCCTTTCCCTGGACGAAGAGCAAAATATTCCCGGTCTAAAAAAACTGGCCGGGGAACTGGCCCAAAAGTATGAAAACGTGCTGGTGCTGGGCATCGGCGGCTCGGCTCTGGGCGCCCGGGCCATTATGCAGTTTCTGCGGGGGCCCTACTACAATTTGGAAAACCGGCGTCCCCGGCTCTTCATCCTGGACAACCTGGACCCAACCCTGGTAACCCAACTGGAACAAATTATCGATCCGGGCAAAACAGCCTTGATTTATGTCAGCAAATCGGGTTCCACTCCGGAAACGGCGGCGCTGTTTATCCACTTTTACAGCAAATACCGGGAAGCCGGAGGCGATGTGAAAGACATCGTGATCTGCTGTGACGAGGCGGAAAACGGCATCAACCGCATCGCCCGGGAACTGGGGTGCCGCCTGCTGCATATCCCCCGCAACCTGGGGGGCCGGTACTCGGTGCTTTCCCCGGTGGGCTTTTTACCGGCGGAAATTATCGGGATCGACAGCGCCGGCCTGCTGGCCGGAGCGGCGGCGGTGCACCGGTATATCGTAAGCACCCCTGTTGATGAAAATGCCCTATTCGCCCTGGGCGCCTGCCTGTTTGAGCTGGCCGGCCGGAGCAAGTCCATCCACGTGTTATTCAACTACAGCAGTTTGCTTTATGAATTCGGCCTGTGGTTTGTTCAGCTGTGGGCGGAAAGCGTGGGCAAAAAAATGTCCCTGGACGGTGAAGTCGTCCACGCCGGCACCACCCCGCTCACCAGTCTGGGGGCCACGGATCAGCATTCCATACTGCAGCTGTTTAAAGAGGGTCCGCCCGACAAAGTATATGGTTTTATAAAAATAGACGATATGCCCGGGGAAATCAAGCTCGGCGCGGAGTTTACCGGGGAAAAGGAATACGCCTATTTTGCCGGTCATCATATGGGCGAGCAGCTGCACATCGAACAGCTGGCCACCGAAATGAGCCTGCATGGGGCCGGGCGGCCCTGCTACAGCATCACCCTGCGGGGTATGTCCCCCGAGGTGCTGGGAGCGCTGTTCTACTTCTACGAGGCCCTGGTGGTGTTCAGCGCCGCGCTGTGGCGCATCAACCCCTTCGACCAGCCCGGGGTGGAGGAAGGCAAGAATATCACTTACGCCCTGATGGGCCGGGAAGACTACAGCCACCGGCGCGAAGAATACCTGCAGGCGGTGGAGCGGTACGACCGGGAACGCCGTATCTTCCGGATCTAGGGCCGGCGCAAACCATTACCGGATTGTAGGGGCGCCCCTCGCGGGCGCCCGGGAACGGGGTGAGGATATTGAATATTCTCTCGATCCTCTTTTACCTTTTAGTCGCGCTGACCATTCTGGCAGTTATTCTGGCTGTCGGCGTAAGTCCCAAATACTACTGGCTGGGCGCTTTGACATCATATATTTTCAGCTTCCTGGGTGGATTTACCATCGGCTTGTGTCTCCTGAGCATTACTTTCATACTTTTGGCATTGGCGCTGGCCCACACATGGGGATGGATTCATAAACCATTGCATTCCATGGTGACCATATCGATGGCTGTGATAATCTGGCTGGTCAGTATTAAAACAATTGACGACTACTGGCTTTTTTGGCCCTTGTCTTTGTTCTGCTGAATACTGTCGCGTTTACAGAAGCAATTTATGATGCCATGTCTTAATCGCGTTCATTATTTTTTTGCCGCAGCTTTATGCTGTAATACCTCATGGCTTTAGGAATCCCTTCTATCTCAAGCACTCCGTCGTAGATTAAGTTCCTCACTCTGTATTCTAAAAACAAGTCCCCGACATATTGGTCCAAATGGACCAATACTTCACCAATCAGCCTGGCCGATTTCATAAAATCCCTGTTCTTTTGCTCATTATGAAGCTTTCGAGCCGTACTGACGATATACGGGTCAAAAAAGTCCACGGCCGCACTTTGTATTGTTCCGTTGCTCCATATTCTTAACACCTCTTGCTGAACAGCAAGATTTTCCCATTCCAGTTCCAGTTGTTTTCGGTATTCATGTGCCAGCGGTTTGGTCGACTTGCTTTGCTCATAAATTACTTTTAACTTTTCAGGACTGATCTCAGCTGTATGCAAAGGAGCAAACTCAATTCCGGGCCGTTTAAAATTCGCCTTATAAACTTGCGCAGTGTTGATTAAAAAAACATCGTTTGTTTTTTTGCGCATTAAATACAGCGCAAAACGAGCCCCCGTTTGCTCATGAGCATTTTCTCCGTTCCAGATGATGATTGGTATTTGCCCGGGAATGGAATCTATTTGATGCAAAATATCCTTAAAGTTATCCTCGTAATCTGCTTCACAATAATAATCGTCTTCAAAATTGATGTTATTTTTTAACCACCGGCATCTATATGCCCGTCCGGCTTGCTCCTGCAGTTTCCATATGGGACCGATGGAAAAAAGCCCGGAAAACCCGATTACTTTTTCTTCACGTTCCAATCCCAACTCCTTTAATGTTACCCTCAAAGCACCTGCGGCTGAGTCCCCGAAAGCTATGTGTGCCGCCTGATATGTTTGAGCAGCCTGATTATTTGCCTGAGAGAGATTAAGAAGCTCTTTGTATATGGCCCGTAATTCATCACCCAGATCAACCGTGGTTTGTTCCCGGGAATGGCTTGCTCTTTCCAATTTATCTATCTTCAGCAAAATCAGCAGCAATAAACTCTTGGCTTCATTCTCTTTCAGCTCTTCAACTGTCTTTCGGATATCCTTAAGCATTGCAGCACCAACCAATAGTCATATTACGCCCCGGCAGCTGAGCGTTTTTTTGCGACAGGCATTTTATGCGCAGACCCGCGCCCCCAACGGTTCTTACCCCCGCGGATTGCCGGCGGCAGCGGCTTTCTCCAGCCGTTCCCGCCCGGGCGGCCGTACCTCCAGGTAATCCTCAACATAGGCCCGCAGCACCTCGGCGGTACCCCAGGCCTGGGCGAAGCAGCCCCGGGGAGCCACCGGCTCGTCGCCGTCGAATATCTCCGATACATGCCCCACGCCGTGCCGGCGCAGGTGCTCCCGGAAGGGGAGCAAAAACCGTCCCGCCTGCTCCCGGCTCTGCGGGGAATAACCATAAGCTTTCCTGTAAGCCGTAACAAAGGGCCCCAACAGCCAGCTCCAGGCAGTGCCCTGGTGGTAAGCGCCGTCCCGCTGCAACTGGTCGCCGCCGTAACGGCCCCGGTATTCCGGGTGGGCGGGCTCCAGGCTGCGCAGCCCGTAGGTGGCGTACAGGTTCCGCCAAACGCGCCCCAGCACCTGCCGGGCGATCTCAACCGGCGCAGGACTAAAAGGGAGGCTTAAAGCAATCACCTGGTTGGGCCGGAACCTGGTATCGGCTCCCCGGGGTGAAATTACATCGTAAAGATAACCGCCCTCCCGGTAGTAAAAAGTCCGGTTGAAGCTTTCACCCACCCGGCCGGCCAACCCGGGGCGGGATACCGGACCGCCAAAAAAGGCGTCCAGCAGTTCCATCACCCGCAGGGCGTTATACCACAGGGCGTTAATTTCCACCGGCTTGCCGTGCCGGGGGGTAACCACCCAGTCGCCCACCTTGGCGTCCATCCAGGTAAGCTGCAGGCCGGAGCTTCCGGCTGTAAGCAAACCGTCTTCGTCCATGCGGATGCTAAATTCGGTGCCCTCAATATGCCTGTGGACGATTTCCTTTAGCACCGGGTAAATATGCTCCCGGATAAAATCAAAATCAGCGGTATATTCCAGGTATTTGTACACCGCGTGGAAAAACCACAGCGAGGCGTCCGCGGTGTTGTAGGCCGGTTCTTCCCCGGCGTCGGGAAAAACGTTGGGCAGCAAGCCGTTTTTGCAGTACCGGGCAAAGGTAAGCAGTATTTCAGCGGCGTCCTCAAAGCGGCCGGTCACCAGGGTCAGGCCCGGCAGGGCAATCATGGTGTCCCGGCCCCAGTCGTTGAACCAGGGGTATCCCGCGATTACCGTTTTGGTGCCGGTGGAGCGGCGCTGGACGATAAACGAGTCGGCGGAGAGGGCCAGCCGGCGGGCCAGTCCGTCTTCAAACCCGGCCCGTTCGGACAGGTTCCACAGCCTGAGCATCTCCGCCGCCAGCAGCGCCGGACCGTCCGGCGGCGGGGCCGTGTCCTCGACACTGGCCACCACCGTAACCGTCTTTTCCTCCCCCGGCGCCAGCGGCACCGCAAACTCGCCGGGCAGGTAGTGGTCTTCATAGGGGTGCTGACCCCGCTCCCGCTCCGCGGCGTAAAAAAGCCCCCGGTACCAGCCGTCGCCGGGGATGTATTCGCCTTCGCTGATGTGCAGCAGCAGATCGGGCACCTCCGGAACGGCGCTAAGGCGCGTGCCCCGTTCCAGGGGCTGCTGGCGGAAGGAAACCCGGCCGGCTTCGGTGGTCCAGTGGAAATCACGGCAGTTCACCAGGGGGCGCAGGCGCAGCACTGCCCGCCCGCCGCCGTTAATCACCCGGTAAATAATCACCGTAGTGTTCTGGCCGTGCACCATGAGCACCCGCTTTTCCAGAAACATATCGCTGAAACTGTAAGTAAACAGCGGCAGGGGGTCAAAGACCGCCCGCTGCAGGTGAATAAAGCCGGATTCCACCACCCCGTCGCCGGTTTGATTGGCGGCCAGGTTGTAAAACAAACCGCCGGCCTCCACCCGCTCGTCCAGCTTGGCCAGCAGCACGGTGCGGCGCACCGGCGGGGTCAGGGCGGCCACCAGCAAGCCGTGGTATTTGCGGGTATTGACCCCGATTAAAGTGCCGGCGGCATACCCGCCCAAACCATTGGTCACCAGCCACTCCCGGCTGACGCCCGTCTCAAAATCCCGCCAATCACCCTTGCCGAACTCCAGCTCCACACACCCACCCCGCTAAAAATTTAGTATTCAGGAGTCAGGGCCAGCGCCACCGCGCCCAGCGCCCCGGCGTCGCCGCCCAGGCTCCCCCGGGTCACCCGCACCGCCGCCAGCGACGAATCCAGCGCCCGGCGGCGTACTTCCTCCAACATGGCGTCCCAGAGCACGGCTCCCGACTGCATCACGCCGCCTCCCAGCACCACCGCCGACGGGTTAAGCAAATTAATAACCCCCGCCACGGCCAGGCCCAGGTACCGGCCGGCGTCCCGCATGATCACCAAAGCTTCCGCGTCCCCCGCCGCCGCGGCCCCCGCCACCGCCCGGGCGGAAACCCGGTCCGGATCACCGCCGGCGGCGGCCAGGATTCCGGCGCCCCGGCCGTCATCCACCAGCGCCCGGGCCCGCCGGGCAATGGCGGTGCCCGATGCCACCGCTTCCAGGCACCCGTCGTTGCCGCAGTTGCACACTGGACCGCCGGGAGCCACCGTCATGTGGCCGATTTCTCCGGCGCCGCCGCCGGCGCCGCGGTAAACCCGCCCGTCCAGAATAATCCCGCCGCCCACTCCGGTGCTGACGGTTATGTAAACCATGTGGCTTTCGCCCCGGCCGGCGCCGTAAGAGTGCTCACCCAGCGCCGCCAGGTTGGCGTCGTTTTCCAGCCAAACCGGCATTCCCAGCCGTTCGCCCAGGATCGCACCCAGCGGCACGTCCCGCCAGCCCAGGTTGGGGGCCAAAAACACAACCCCCCGGTCCTGGTCCAGCGGGCCCGGGGCGCCGACTCCCACGGCCCGTACCGCGCTGAAAGGCGCGCCGGATTGACGCACCACTTCTTGTACTGAATCCACAATGGTATCAATCACCGGATCCCGGCCGCGCCGGGCGCCGGTGGGCACCTTGACCCGGGCCAGCACCCGCCCGGAGCGGTCGGCCAGCACAGTAAGGATCTTGGTGCCCCCCAGGTCCACTCCCGCCACTAATTCTCCGGCCACACGACAACCTCCCGGTTAAGTAACAACTCCCAACTAAGATTCATCCCTCAACTGCGGCTCCAACGCGACCCGCCCGGCTCAATCCGGCGTCTGCCGGCATCAGACACGACGTTACCTGATCTCCCGGCCCAGGATAAATTTTTCCACCACTTCGGCGACGCCGCAGTCCTCGTTGCTGGGACACACGTAATCGGCCTTTTTTTGCACCTCGGGGCGGGCGTTGCCCACCGCCACGCCCAGCCCGGCATACTCGATCATTTCAATATCGTTGTAGGTGTCGCCCACGGCGATAATCTCTTCCCGTTGCAGCCCGTAATGCCCGGCTATTGAGGCCAGGGCGTGGCCCTTGTGGCCGTCGGGGTGTGAAAACTCCAGGAAGTGCGGCTTGGACTTGGTGATATGCAGCCGCTCGCCGTAGACGGGCCGCGCCCGGGCCAGCAGTTCATCCAGCTGGTATTCTTCGGCCACCACCAGCAGCTTGGTGGGAGCTTCGTTGCGCTCCTGCAGAAAACGGTCCAGGTCACCCACCACTCCCAGCGGCGTACCGGAGTGAGCCGCGTAGCGTTCGGCCTCGGGGGTGCGCTCAGCCACGTACAGAAAATCGTCCAGGTAGATATTAATATGATAGCCGAATTCTTTTTTTATATATTCGATGATCTCCCCGGCCAGGTCCAGCGGCACCGGCCGGTGAAATAAAGTCTCCCCGGTTACCGAATGGCGCACCAGGGCTCCCTGGTAAGTAATCAGATACTCCTCAATGCCCAGCTGCCCGGCAAAAGGCCTGGCCGAGCAGAACATGCGGCCCGTGGCCAGGGTCACCCGCACGCCGGCCTCCCTCGCCTGCTCCACGGCCCGGCGGGTGCGTTCCGGAATCTGCAGCCTGGCATTCACCAGCGTGTCGTCCACGTCCAGGGCCAATAACTTATATATGCTCAATCTCCAACCTCCTTATAATCCGGCCGGTTACTGGTGAAAATAATCGTATACCGCTCCGGCCGCCTTGCGGTTCATGCCCGGCACCGCCGCCAGTTCGTCGAGCCCCGCCGCCATGATTTTGTCCACCGAACCGAAGGCCCGCAGCAGTTCCCGGCGCCGGGTAGCGCCAACACCCTCGATGTCCTCCAGCATGGATTTCAGATTGCGTTTACCTCTGAGCTGACGATGGTAAGTGACGGCAAAGCGGTGCGCTTCATCCCGCAGCCGCTGCATCATCTGCAAGGCCGGGGAATCCGCGGGCAAACGCACCGGCTCCGGACGGCCGGGCAAAAAGATCAGCTCCTCTTCCTTGGCCAGGCCGCAGACCGGTAGACCGGCGCAGCCCTGCTCTTCCAGCACCGCCACGGCGGAGGAAAGCTGGCCCTTGCCGCCGTCCACCACCAGCAGATCGGGCAACCGGTGAAACTTGGCCTGGCGGGTGGATAGTTGACCGGTTTTAATCAGCTCTCTCTCCTCACGGCCCCGGGAGAAGCGCCGGCCGAGGGCCTCCCGCATGGAAGCGAAGTCATCGGGGCCGGACACGGTTTTAATCTTAAACCGCCGGTACTGCTGCGGCGCCGGCCGGCCGTCCTCAAGAACAGCCATCGAGGCCACCGTTTCCGCCCCCTGGATGTTGGAGATATCAAAACACTCCAGCCTGCCGGGCGGAGCGTCCAATCCCAAAACCCGGGCCAGTTCATGCAGCGCCTGCTCCAAACCATCCTTCCGTGCCGCCCGGGCGGCCTGCATTTCCTCCAGCACCAGCAGGCCGTTGCGCCCGGCCAGTTCCACCAGCTTCTTCTTTTCCCCGCGCCGGGGCTTGATAATATGCACCCGGCCGCCCCGTTTTTTCGAAAGCCAGCATTCCAGCACCGCCAGCTCCTCCGCCGGGATATCTTCCGCCAGCACTTCCCGGGGAATAAACTCAGCCTGCAGGTAATACTGCTTGAGAAAAGCGTTAATCACTTCACCCCGCTGCATATCCGCGGTTTCATCCAGGATAAAATGCTCCCGGCCGATGAGCTTGCCGCCGCGCACGAAAAACACCATCACGCAGGACTTGCCCCGGTCCCGGGCCATGGCCACCACGTCCCGGTCCTCATTGTCGCCCGACACGATTTTCTGCTTCTCCGCCACCTTTTCCACGGCCAGCAGTTGATCCCGCAGCAGGGCCGCCCGCTCGAAATCCAGTTCCCCGGCGGCCTGTTCCATACGCCGGCGCAAGTCTTTAATCAACTGCTCCTGGTGGCCGCTTAAAAACAACTGCACCCCGTCGACCAGCCGGCCGTACTCCTCCGGAGTCACCAGGCCGCAGCACGGCCCCAGGCAGCGTTTGATGTGCTGGTTCAGGCACGGCCGGCTGCGGGGCAGCGGCGACTTATGCTTGCAGGTGCGCAGGGGAAAAATGCGCTTCAGCAGGCGCAGCGTCTCCTGCACCGCCCCCACCCGGGTGTAAGGGCCGAAATAGCGGGAGCCGTCCTTCACCAGCCGGCGGGTCATCAGCACCCGGGGGTACTCCTCATGCAGGGTCAGCTTCAGGTAGGGGTAGCTCTTGTCGTCCTTCAGGAACACGTTGTACCGTGGGCGGTGCTCCTTAATCAGGTTGCTCTCCAGAATCAGGGCCTCCACCTCGTTGTCGGTGGTGATGTACTCCAGGTCCCGGGCCCGGGACATCAGGGCCTTCACCTTGGGGTCCCTGGCCGCGGACGCGCCGAAATAAGACCGCACCCTGTGCTTCAGGGACACCGCCTTGCCCACATAAATAATCTCTCCCTGCTCATCCCGGTAGATGTACACCCCCGGACTCTCCGGCAACTTATCCAGCTTTTCCCGCACCCCGCCACCTCCTAAGGGGGTCAGACCTTTCCCAACTATGATAACTATATTATAACAATAATCAAATATTAATTGACAGCAAAACTTTAACTCTATTGTTTAAGTCTGACCCCTAAGAAGGGGGCGGTGTGGGAGACGGGGGATTGGGCCACTGCCTCGGGGGTGCCGGTGACCAGGACCTCGCCGCCCCGGTGGCCGCCCTCGGGGCCCAGGTCGATGATGTGGTCGGCGGTTTTAATCACGTCCAGGTTGTGCTCAATGACCAGCACGGTGTCGCCGGCGTCCACCAGGCGGTGCAGCACGTCCAGCAGCCGGTGCACGTCGGCAATGTGCAGCCCGGTGGTGGGCTCGTCTAAAATGTACAGCGTTTTGCCGTTGGAGCGCCGGGAAAGCTCGGTAGCCAGCTTGACCCGCTGGGCCTCGCCCCCGGAAAGCTCGGGCGCGGGCTGGCCCAGGCGGATGTAGCCCAGACCCACGTCGTACAGAGTCTGCAGCCGGCGCTTGATCTTGGGCAGGTGCCGGAAGAACTCCAGGGCCTGCTCCACCGTCATGTTCAGCACATCGGAGATGCTTTTGCCCTTATATTTAACCTCCAGGGTTTCCCGGTTGTAGCGCGAGCCCTTGCACACCTCGCAGGGCACGTACACATCGGGCAGGAAGTGCATTTCAATTTTGATGATCCCGTCGCCATGGCAGGCTTCGCAGCGCCCGCCCTTGACGTTGAAGGAAAACCGCCCCGGCCGGTAGCCCCTGGCCCGGGATTCCGGGGTCTGGGAAAACAAATCCCGGATATCGGTGAACACCCCGGTGTAGGTGGCCGGGTTGGACCTGGGAGTGCGGCCGATGGGAGACTGGTCCACTTCAATGACCTTGTCCAGGTGCTCCAGCCCGCGGATTTCCTTGCACGCGCCGGGCTTGGTCCTGGCCCGGTGCAGTTCCTGGGCCAGCTTCTTATACAGAATCTCGTTCACCAGGGTACTCTTGCCCGAACCGGAAACCCCGGTGACGCAAATAAACAGGCCCAGGGGGATATCCACGTCGATGTTCTTCAGGTTGTGCTCGGCGGCCCCCACCACGGTAATGGTTTTACCGTTGGGTTTGCGCCGGACCGCAGGTACGGGGATGCTTTTTTGGCCGCTGAAATACTGGCCGGTGATGGACCCGGGCACCGCCATGATGTCCCGGATGGTGCCGGCGGCCACCACTTCCCCGCCGTGTACGCCGGCCCCGGGGCCGATGTCGATGATGTGGTCGGCGGTGTAAATGGTCTCCTCGTCGTGTTCCACCACAATCAGGGTGTTGCCCAGATCCCGCAGCCGCTCCAGGGTCTCCAGCAGCCGCCGGTTGTCCCGCTGGTGCAGGCCGATACTGGGCTCGTCCAGGATGTACAGCACCCCCATCAGGCCGCTGCCGATCTGGGTGGCCAGCCGGATGCGCTGGGCTTCGCCGCCGGACAGGGTGCCCGCCGCCCGGTCCAGGGTCAGGTAGTCCAGGCCGACATTGATTAAAAAGTTCAGCCGGGCGTCAATTTCCTTCAGCACCTGCCGGGCGATGATCCGCTCCCGTTCGGTGAGTTCAAGCTCATTAAGAAAGCGGCAGGCCTCCTGTACCGACATGGCCGTGAGCCGGTTGATGGACAGGCCGCCTATGGTCACCGCCAGGGCCTCGGGCTTCAAGCGGGCGCCCGCGCAGGTGGGGCACGGGCGGGTGCTCATGTAGCGCTCGATTTCCTCCCGCATAAATTCGGAACTGGTTTCCCTGTAGCGCCGGTTTAAGTTATTGATCACACCCTCAAAGGGGAACCGGTAGTTGTGACTATTGCCGTAGCTGTCCTCCAGGGAAACCGACACCAGTTCCTTGCCGGTGCCGTACAGCAGCCTGTCCAGATGGGCGGGATCCATGTCCCGCACCGGCACATCCAGGCTAAAGCCGTAGTGATCCGCCACCGCCTCCAGGTAACGCATGCCGTTGAGGCTTTTAATCCAGGCTTCGATGGCCCCTTCCCGCACCGACATGCCGCGGTCGGGAATCACCAGATCCGGGTCAAGCTCCATCCGGAAGCCCAGCCCGGTGCAATCGGGGCAGGCGCCGTACGGGTTGTTGAAGGAAAACAACCGCGGGGCAATCTCCGGGATGCTCACACCGCAGTCCACACAAGCGAAGTTTTCGCTGAACAACGTTTCCTCACCGTCCGCCGCCGCGACCAGCGCCACCCCGTCCCCGTGCTGCAGGGCGGTTTCCAGTGAATCGGCCAGCCGGCGGGCCGATTCCGGGCGCACCACCACCCGGTCCACCACTATGTCAATGGTGTGCTTTTTATTCTTGTCCAGTTTGATTTCCTCGTTGACGTCCAGCACCTCGCCGTCCACCCGCACCCGCACAAACCCCTCCCGCCGGATCTCCTCCAGCAGCTTCACGTGCTCGCCCTTTTTACCCCGCACCACCGGGGCTAATAGCTGCAAACGGGTGCCTTCGGGCAGGTCCATCAGCTGGTCCACGATCTGCTGCACCGTCTGGCGGGTGATAGGTTTGCCGCACCGGGGACAGTGGGGCCGCCCCGCCCGGGCATACAGCAGGCGCAGGTAATCGTAGATCTCGGTTACTGTGCCCACGGTGGACCGGGGGTTGTGACTGGTGGTTTTCTGGTCGATGGAAATGGCCGGGGACAGCCCTTCAATGTAGTCCACGTCGGGTTTGGTCATTTGGCCCAAAAATTGCCGGGCGTACGCGGAAAGGGATTCCACGTAGCGGCGCTGCCCCTCGGCATAGATGGTATCGAAGGCCAGGGAAGACTTGCCCGAGCCGGACAGGCCGGTGATCACCACCAGCTTGTCCCGGGGGATTTCGACGTTGATGTTTTTCAGGTTATGGGCGCGGGCGCCTCTGACCACAATTTTGCTTTGCATAATTGCCTCCGTTTGCTAAAAGCCGGGTGAGTGCACCTTCCGCTCACTGACTCGGCCTCAAAAATCAAAATTTTGTTTTAAACCGCCAAAAACCCTGTGCCAAAGGGCTCGGGCTACCCGCTTGACGCTGCCGGAGCCGTATCAAACTATACAAAACCATATGTTTATGTAATAATTGATGTATTGACTTAAAGAAAGGCGTTGCGTTTAATATAATGTTAGCCAGGGAAAGCGTTCCATATTTACTGGTTACAGCAGTTTGGGGCATTCTTTTTTATATTTTGCTGCCCGTCCTTGCCATACTGCCGGCGGCGGCATTCCTGTTTATCCTTTTCTTTTTCCGCAACCCGGCCAGGCGGGTCGTACAAAACGAAGCCCATGTTTTGTCTCCGGCGGACGGCCGGGTGCAGGCCATTGAAGCAATCGACCATGAAGACACGTTCATCCGGGGCAGGGCCGTAAAAATCAGCATTTTCCTCTCCATTTTCAACGTCCACTTCAACCGCAGTCCCATTAACGGAAAAATAACCTACACCGCGTACCGGCCAGGCAAGCACCTGCCCGCCTTCAAAAGCCACGCCTCGGGTCTGAACGAGAAGAACACCGCAGGCATCGAAAACAGCCGCATCAGGGTTCTGGTGCATCAGATTACCGGTTTTTTGGCCAGGCGGGTCGTCTTTTACCCCCGGAGGGGAGACTACCTTGAACAGGGACAGGTGTTCGGGTTGATAAAATTTGGCTCCTGCACCGAAATAATCGTCCCGGCCAATGTTAAGGTGCTGGTTCGGGAAGGACAAAAGGTAACGGCCGGCATAACCGTTATAGGAGTGTTGAAGGATGATTGAAAATAACCACCCGGTGGCCAGTTTGCCCAATATTTTAACCCTGTGCAATATCATCATGGGGCTGGGGGCCATCATCACTACCGCTCACGGCAACTTCACCCTGGCCGGGGTGCTCATTATCACCGGCGCCCTCTTTGACCGCCTGGACGGCCAGGTGGCCAGAAGATACAGCCTGGCCAGCGAAATGGGCAAACAACTGGATTCGTTGGCCGACGTGATTACCTTCGGCATCGCGCCGGCAATTGCCATGTATATGTTGAGCTTTGCCGAGATCGCCGTGCTGGGTTTCATCATCATCATTATCTTTGTGGTCAGCGGCGTCTACCGGCTGGCCCGCTTCAACACCCTTGACAGCAACGGCGTTTTTATCGGCCTGCCTATTACCATAGCCGGATTAATCATGGCGCTATTGATATTGTTTCAGGTCCGGTTTAATATTCATCCCTACCTGATTGCCCTGAGCATGCTGTTAATCAGTTATCTGATGATCTGTAAAAGGGAAATAAAAAAAGTGTGACCCGGCAATATCACTCTTATTTTACTACGAACAAGTGTTCCTGTAAATAAAGAAGACTTGGTTCAGGTACTCAACATTTGGTAGCCGCAGCGGGCGAAATTATGATCAAAGGTGAAAACCGTACCGATACCCAGCCGCTCCATGACGGCAAAGCTTACGGCATCGGTAATGGTGCAGTCGCCGCCCCGCCCGGTGAACAGGATCTCCCGGGCCCGCTGCTCGTCTTCCTCACCGGCCCTTTCCACGGGCCAGATGTTGCTGCGCACCCACATGCGGGCGGCGTCGGGACCCAGGCGGGCATTAAGCAGGGCGTGGGCTTCGGCCACAATATAATTGGTCAGTACCGGCAACGCCCGCCGCTTCTGCATTTGCCTCAGGATGGCCCGGGCCGGGGGATGGTTGATGTCGTCCCTGCACAACAGTGCAAATACCGCTCCGGAGTCCACCAGCACCTTTTCCCTCATTCACCCACCTCCGCCGCGGCGGCATAACCGTCGGGGTCTGCCGAAACACCGCCACCCGCACCCCGGTCGTCGAAAATACCCAGCATGTCCCAGATGGGATCGGTATCGGCCAGCGGAACAGTCTGATATACTTTCTTCAGCAGCAGGCTGTCTCCCTTGAGCACCACGGCCAGCCGGGAGCCTTTGTCCAGCCGCAGCCTGTCCCGGTACTCCTTGGGCAGGGTGAGCTGGCCCTTGCTGGTGAGGGTTACGGTTTGGTATCGCAATTAAATTTGCTCCTTTCCTCCGGTAAGATTTACTTTATCCTAATATACCAGAGGAAATATATGGAAGCAAGTTATCTTTCCACACCCTGCACCGCGGGAAGACCGCGCAGTTCCAGACGCAGTTCGATGATGGCGTCCCTTAACCGGGCGGCCTGCTCAAATTCCAGCCGCCGGGCGGACTCGCGCATTTCCTTCTCCAGCCGGGCCAGAAGCTGCCTGATTTCCTTCTTGGTCATTTTTTTCTTTTTGCCGCCGGCGTCATAAACAGCCCGGGCCTCGGCCACTTTTGTGGTAGCCTCGATTACGTCCCGCACCCCTTTGATGATGGTCTGCGGGGTGATGCCGTGCCGCAGGTTGAACTCGTTCTGCAGCTTGCGCCGGCGTTCGGTTTCCTCCATGGCCCGGGCCATGGAATCGGTGACCTGGTCGGCATAAAGGAGCACTTTGCCGTGGGCATTGCGGGCCGCCCGCCCGATGGTCTGAATCAGCGAGCGTTCCGACCTCAGAAAACCCTCCTTGTCGGCGTCCAGGATGGCCACCAGGCTCACTTCGGGCAGATCCAGGCCCTCCCGCAGCAGGTTGATGCCCACCAGCACGTCAAAGGCGCCCAGCCGCAGGTCGCGGATAATCTCCATCCGCTCCAGGGTGTTGATCTCGGAATGCATGTAGCGCACCCGGATACCGGTCTCCCGCAGGTAATCCGTCAGGTCCTCGGCCATTTTCTTGGTCAGGGTGGTCACCAGCACCCGCTCGTTTTTGGCCGCCCGCAGGTTGATTTCCCCAATCAGGTCGTCGATCTGGCCCCGGGTGGGGCGCACAAACAATTCGGGGTCCACCAGCCCGGTGGGCCGGATCACCTGCTCCACCACCTGGCCGCTGCGTTCCAGCTCGTAGGGCGCCGGGGTGGCGGACACATAGATCACCTGCCCCAGCCGCGCTTCAAATTCCGGAAACTTCAAAGGCCGGTTGTCGAAGGCCGAAGGCAGCCGGAAACCGTACTCCACCAGAGATTGTTTCCTGGACCGGTCACCCTCGTACATGGCCCGCACCTGGGGAATGGTGACGTGGGACTCGTCGATAATCATCAAAAAGTCGTCCGGAAAGTAGTCCAGCAGCGTGTACGGCGCCTCCCCCGGCTTACGGCCCGTCAGGTGCCGGGAATAGTTTTCAATGCCGCTGCAAAACCCCATTTCCATCATCATTTCAATATCATACCGGGTGCGCTGCTCCAGCCGCTGGGCCTCCAGCAGCCTTTCCTGCCGGCGCAGTTCGGCCAGCCGCTGCTCCAGTTCGTCCTCGATGCGCACAATGGCTTCCGCCATGCGCTCCCGGGAGGTGGCGTAGTGGCTGGCGGGGAAAATCGAAACGTGCTGCCGCTGGCCGGTAATCTCACCGGTGAGCACGTCAAATTCCACCAGCCGTTCCACCTCGTCCCCGAAAAACTCCACCCGGACGGCCTGTTCGGAACTGCCCGCCGGGAATATCTCCAGCACGTCCCCCCGCACCCGGAACTTCCCCCGGACAAAGTTCATATCGTTGCGCTCGTAGTGGATGTCCACCAGGCGGCGCAGCACCTCGTCGCGGTTGTACTCGCCGCCCCGGCGCAGCGAAAGCACCAGGGTGCTGTACTGCTCGGGATCGCCCAGACCGTAGATGCAGGACACGCTGGCCACGATGATCACGTCCCGCCGTTCAAACAAAGCGCAGGTGGCCGAGTGGCGCAATTTATCTATCTCGTCGTTAATGGAGGAGTCTTTCTCAATATACAAATCAGTATGGGGGATGTACGCCTCGGGCTGATAATAATCATAATAGCTGACGAAGTACTCCACGGCGTTGCGGGGGAAGAATTCTTTGAACTCGCTGCAGAGCTGGGCCGCCAGCGTTTTATTATGGGCCAGCACCAGGGTGGGGCGCTGCACCCGCTGGATCACCTGGGCCATGGTGTATGTTTTGCCGCTGCCGGTCACCCCCAGCAGGGTCTGGTGTTTAAGGCCGTCGTAAAGCCCCTCCACCAGCTGGCCGATGGCCTTGGGCTGATCGCCCCCGGGCTCGAAAGTTGACTGCAATTCAAACTGTTTGTCCATCTTTTGTATCACCCCGGGTAAATTATATCACACCGGACAATGGAAAAAAAAGAAAAGAGCCGCTCCCGCAACCCTTGTAAACACCCGGGTTGTAGGGGCGCCCCTTACTCCCTTTGATTTGTTAATTACAGCAGTTTTTTGCTCTCCATAAGCTTATAAATCATCATGGCGGCATCCGCTCTGGTGAGCTGTTCGCCCGGCCGGAAGGTCCAGTCTTCATATCTTTGCAGGTAACCCCTTTGCACCGCCGCCAATACGTAAGGTCCGGCCAGCGTTGAAATACTTTGATGATCTTTAAAAGTGCGGGCCAGCTGCGTCCGGATTGCCTTGTCATTTGACCAGTTGACCGCAAGTCCGGCGGCGGACATTATACTGCTGGCCGCCTGTTCCCTGGTTAATTTGTCGTTGTAGCCGAAAACAAACCGGTCATCTTTGTCCCTTCTGCCGTTAATGAAGCCGTTCTTGACCGCGGCCTCAATGTACGGGGCGGCATCCCTGGGCAGCGGGGTCCATTGCCCGGCGGCATTGATGCTGTATGAATATCCACTGGCATACATAATGTCGTTGAAACTGCCGAAGCCGGCATAGTTTTCAGGCAGTTCCAGTTTCAACGCCTTGCCCAGCATTAAAGTGAATTCGCCCTTGGTAACGTAAAGATCCCGGCCGTTCTGATCCGTCAAACCGAAATAACCGGGCAGCGCATCGGGCGACGGGGACATGATCCCCTTGGCCCATAGGTATTCCACATAAGGACGGGCCGGCCCGCCGGTATCCCGGAAGTTCCACAGCGGGTTTACCGCCACGTACCGGCCGAAACCTTTAAAAGGCACCGTAATGGTTTTCTTCCCGGCATCCGCCTGGCCGCCGATGTTTTCCCACTGCCCGTTATAACCGTCGTAAGGGTCATATAAAACAGTAACCGTACGGAAAGCGGCCTCGCTGAGGTCCTCCAGGGGCACGGTCATTTCGCCGCCGGCCGGGGCGACGATATCTGATTTGTAATCCTGAAAAACGTCGAACCGGTACCCGTCACCCGTCCAGGGCGCATAGGCAATGTTAAACAAGTAGCTTACCGTTGGCGAACCATTAACATTAAACAATTTTTCCAATTTAAAGGCCATCAGCTGGCTTTCCGCCGCTCCGTCCTTTTCCCGCAGGTAGTAGTTTTTGGGGAAATCTATAGTAAGCTGCTTGTCAAAAACGCTTACCTTGTTGCTTTTATTAAAGTCGTGAACTACGCTGGCCCCTTCTTCCTGCACGTTAACAAATTTCACTGTTTTCTTGACTGTGAATTTGCCTTCCTGGGTTTTCCGGTCTTCATCCAGGTACTCGTAAATCACTTCAAAGGAGAAGCTGTTGTTACCCGTTTTTAGGATGACGTTCTCCAGAACATAATAATTGCGGCTTTTTTCCAGCTCTTCCTTGTTATACAACACTTTTTCTGCCCCTGGAGCGTAAACGGTGATGTTTACCGGGCTCCGGTTCACACTGATGGTTTCCCCCACGATTTCCACGTCGTCCACGTATACGGCGGCGTCCCGCACCGTCGTAAAATAAAACCCTGAGTAATCCAGGTTGTCCCCGTCTACATTCTCAATGGAACCGGAGAGCCTGACCCGGTACCGGGTGTTGTATTTCAAAGGACTGGCCGGCTTAAAAAACGCCTCCCGGGAGCCGCTTTGATAAGAGACCTTGCCGGAAACGTCCTCGCCCTCGTCGTCCCGCAGCGTGAAGCCTTCCAGAACGGATTCTTCGTCCATGTCGTCGTCGAATTGGACGCGTATGGTGACGTTGATGGGCACGTTTGTGGCGTTCCTTTTAGGGTAATGTTCTTCAACATCCGGGTCGGCATAAGCCGGGGTAACCGCCGCCAGCAAGAGCACTAAAACAAAAGCCGCTATGATTAACTTGCCTTTATTATGCAAATGTTCCACCTGCCACGATAATATCCTTATTAGATATTTATCGGCAGGCGGAACAAAATCCTGCAGTCTCACGCTGATATTTTTTGCGCTCCTACTGTCCGCCGCCCTGACCTTGCTGGCCCTGCTGCCCGCCGCCGGCGCCGGATTCTATTTTTTTCACTGCGCCGTCAATTTCCATTTCCACGGTCTTGCCGTCCTGGGTGGTGATGCGCAGCATAGTTTTGTTCTGCCCGCCCTGCTGGCCGCTGTCCTGACCCTGCCCGCCGGCCTGGCTTTGCCCGCCGCTTTGGCCCTGCTCACCGCTTTGGCTTTGCTGCCGGTCACCTGCCGGGGCTTGTCCACCCTGCGGAGTTTGCTGCTTTTCCTGCCGCAAACCTTTCCAACGTTCCTCCAACAGGAAAGAATTCTTGGCGGTCACCAGCCGCACCGGCACTATCCGGGCGGGAACGCTGTAATCGCCGTTAACCGCCCGGCTGCCGTACTGCCAGGCGCCGTTCCGGGCCAGGTCCCTGGCGGCCTCCAGGGAATACTGGCCCAACATCTCGGGATTTACATCCACTTCGGCGTCATGCTCACCGCTGACCAGCGCCCGGGATGAACGTTCGTCAGCCCCCAGGCCCACGGTCAGTACGCTTTTTTCGTATCCGCCGGCTTTCAGGTAATCCACTGCCGCCATGGCCAAACCGCTGTCATTGGCCAGAACCGCGTCGACCCGCTCCCCCCGGGCGAATATTTCTCCCAAAGTGGCGGGAACCGGCGCCGGATCCCACCGGGGGTGATCATAAACCCCGATGATGCTGATATCCTCCCGTTCCTGGAGCGCGCTTCGCACGGCTTCAGTAATCGAGACCGCCTGCTGGTCCCGCGGGTCTCCCCGCAGGATTACCACATTTAAAGGCCGCCGGTCCGGCAACTGGGCCGCCACGCTGTAGTCCACCGCTCCGGCGGACTGCTGCACTCCGCCGTTACCGCCCTGTCCGTTCCTTGTTTCTTCGGCGCGGCGCAGCGCTTCGGTAATAAAACGGGCCTGCAGCTGCCCCGCCATGGCATGGTCCGAAGCAATATAAGCGTCCACCGGAGTGTTCAACGGCAGATTCTCCAGCATCACCACTTTAATTCCGGCTTGGGCCAGCTTTTCCACCTGTGCCGGCGCCCGTTCGGGATCGACGGGCTGCAGCACCACCGCCCGCACCTTTTTCTCCATCAGCTGCTCCAGTTGCTTATCCTGGGCGGCCGGGTCATTTTTAGCGTCCACCCAGGTTACATTGACGTTCTCATTCTTCTTGCGTTCGTCCACAGTCTGCTTAATGGTCTTATTGCCGTCCCGGCTCAAATCCGCCAGCGCAAAACCAATCCGCAGCGTCTCCTGGGCCGGCTTGCGCTCGGGTGACCGGTTTCCGCACCCGGCCGAGATCAGAAAACCGGTCACCACCAGAACGCACATAATTTGCCGCGCATACCGCCAACTTTTCATCCATCCACCTCCGGGGATTCCGGAAATCATGTGAACTTTTCAGTATAGCTTTGCCCCAAAGAAATACTTTATTCTAATCCGGGTAATCTGCATCAGATAACATAAAAATAACTTTGCCATTGCATGGCATAAATTGTAAAATAGAGCATAGGGATTTTTTGGGAGGTGTTTTTTCATGTTGGCATTAAAACCCGGTAAATACCTGGAACGCTTGCTGATCTGGGCCACGCCCCCGCAAAGAAAACCGCACGGACTGGTGGAAGCCGCTGAAGACGCCAAAAGGACCTGGCTACAGGCCCTTAATGATCTAAACTATATTGACAACAGTTTTGTGGATTACGCCGTGCACAATATCAACGCCGCTGAACGGCGCTATGTGGCCCTTGTTCAGCAAGCCAAAAAAGAAGGGCTCACCGCCTGGCCCGATTATCCCGCGCTCAACGAATTGCCGACCGAAGATACAGGTGCATTCGAAGCACAAACCAATCACAAAGAGGCAATCTCAAGAATCCCCGGCTGAGCCCGGCCTCGACCTTTAACTCATCCCGGCCAGTTCTTCCAGCTTATTTTTAACAGCTTTCATATCTGCCCAGGCCTCGGACTTACGTGACGGATCCCGCAACAGGGCCGCCGGATGGTAGGTGGCGATAATCCAAAAGCCTTTGCGATCCAGCCACTGCCCGCGCACCCGGGTGATACGCGCTTCGGGTCCGATAATATGCCGTACCGCCGTGGCCCCCAGGCAAACAATAACCCGGGGCCGCACAATGTCCACCTGGGCCCGTAAAAAAGGCAGGCACTTGTCCCCTTCCTCCGGGCTGGGTGTACGATTGCCCGGGGGTCGGCACTTGACAATATTGCAGATCATGGCGTTTTCTTCCCGGCTCAGCCCGATGGCGGCCAGCATCCGGTCCAATAATTGTCCCGCCGGCCCCACGAAGGGACGCCCCTGCAGGTCCTCCTGTTCACCCGGGCCTTCACCCACGAACATAATAGCCGAATCCAGCACTCCTTCACCGAAAACCACGTTGGTGCGCCGGTCCGCCAACTGACAAGCGCTGCAGCGCAGGCAGGTTTCCTTTAGCCGGCGCCACCTGGTCAGCTTGTCCTCCATAACGGCAACTCCCCAAACTTGCTCTTCACTTGTTTACACCTGTCCTGGTGAGCGATTTGCGGAAGCGCCGTAACGACAACCGGCGCAGCAAGGTGCGAAACCGGATGAGCGGCCAAGGATGGCCGCGAAAGCCATAACCCGAACCAGGACGGTGAGTTTATGGCGGTCAGGTTGAGCCCGAAGCAAGCCGCTGTTGCCGTCGGCGCGGGAGCCTTGAGCGAACCGGGACAGGTGTAAACATGACCCGCGAACAGCTTTTTCACCGTCCGCGGGCGTACTGTTAAACCGTCTGTTTAGTTTTCCTTTTCCAGAATGATCCGGTGTTCCACCAGCGCCAGCTCTGTAATCCTGGCTTTAACCACCTTGCGCCGGCCGAAAATGTCTTCCAGGACCAGCCCGTCTTCCTGGGGAACCACCTTATCCACCATCTCCATCAGCATTTCGTCTTTGCCATCCTTGCGCAGGTACGCATTAGCTTCGCACATGTCGCATTCACCTCCTGAAAAAGTCAAAAAAACCACCTTGGTCTACCATGCCGGCATTGACCTCCGTGGTCCTGCTCAATAAACTTGCCGCGGGCCTTCTTAGCCCGGTTGGTTAAATTATATCTTTCGGGCGGCCCGGGTGTCAACCCTGCTCGCCCCACCAGCGTTCCCAAAACTTGGACCACCAGCGGGCCGCCGGTCCGGCGCCGGACAAATCCACCAGCATTCCTTCGGGCACGCTGTCGTCGGGCACCGGTAATATGCCAGGCAGGGCAGCCTCTTTTCCGGTGTGGAACAATGTTTCCCGCCGGCGGCGTTTCTGACCGCCGCTCAGGAAGTCAATCTGCACCGGCGGCAATGCGGCGTACAGAACAGCGGCCAGATCCCCGCGGCTGTGCACCGGCACTCCGTTAACCGCCACAATGACGTCACCGGAACGGAGGCCGGCATGCCAGGCCGGGGTGTCCGGCACCACGTCCAACACCGCCACTCCGTGGGGACTGGGCACATAATACGGCGGATATCCCATTTCCACCCGGCGTCCAATGCTAATGACCAACTCGTGCCCCAATGGTGAAAAAAGGGCCGCCGCCACCGCCAGCATGGCGGAACGGTCCGCCAGCACCGCCAGAAAAAGCAGTGCCGCGCTGTACAGGGCCAGGTAACCGGCCGATATTTTGCTTTTGCGGCGCGGATCCCTGGCGATCGCCATATCCCCGTAACCCAGTGCCGCCACCACCGGAATCAGGGTATAAATCAGGTTGTCCCCTTCGGTCACCCCGGGTTTGACCAGGGGCCACCATTCAGGCATATTCAACGCGCCGGGCGGCAAATCCGCAGCCACGGTGAAAGCCAGGGCGGTAATCGGGATGGGCCAGAATTTCTGCAGCGTGAACCCGCCCACCACCCGGCCCGTCCGGTCCTTGAAAAATGCCGGCACCGCCCCAATATGCCCGCTGAAGTAAATCAGCACGCTCTCCACCATGTGCAGCACCGCCACCAGCGCCAGTACCTGGGAAACGTTAACCTGGGGAAAACCGAACAGGATATTGGCCAGCGCCAGGATGCCGCCGGCGTAGGCAAAGCAGATAAACCGCACGTTAATCAGCATTAACAATATCGCCAGGGGAAGAATATAGCTCAGGCCTGAACCAGTGAGGGTAACCCCGATCAACACCATGATCACGCTGCCCACAATGCCGCCGGCCAGCCCGAACAACGAGGCTGTAACCACCTCGTGCCAATTGGCTTTCAGGGGCACGCCGTACAGACTTTCCCGGGCGGTATTGATCCGCCGGTACTGCATCCCCACCAGCACCAGCACCAGCCAAAAAAACGGCGCAAACATCAGGCTGAGGACGTTGATCAGGATCATGGGGAAAATATCACCAAAGGGAAACACGGAGCCACCTCGAATCTTACCCGCCGACTTTTTCCTTGACTATTTCCACGGCCCGGTCAAGCTGTTCATCACCGGGCAGTTCCTCATTGTCTTCCACCACCACGTCGGGCTGGATTCCTTTCTCATGGATGTCGTTTTTGTCCGGGGTCAGGTAACGGGCGGTGGTCAGTTTCAGCCCGGCCTGCGGTCCGGACCCGGTATCCAGCGGGAATACCGTCTGCACAATACCCTTGCCGAAGGTGGTGGTCCCCACCAAAACACCGGTTTCCGTATCCTTGATGGCGCCGGCCAGGATCTCGGCGGCACTGGCGCTGTTTTCATTCACCAGCACGGCCAGCGGCAACTGCAGGTATTGATCATCAGCACTCTTCACGTCCTCTTCACCGGAACGGTAATCAATATACACTATGGGCCCCTTGGGGACAAAGTTATCCGCCACCCGGGTGGCGGCGCCCAGTTCGCCGCCGGGATTATTGCGCAAATCCAGAATCAGGCCGCGCATGCCCCGGTCCCGTAAATCCGCCAGGACACCCAGCAATTCGTCGGGGGTTTTCTCGTTAAACTGGGTGATCAAGATATAGCCGAGCCGCGATTCCGGCAGCATTTTACCGTCCACGGTGGGCACGCTGATCTCCTCCCTGACAATCTCCAACCGGACCGGTTTATCGCTCCCGTCATGCAGAACAGTCAGCTCAATCTTAGTCCCCACCGGCCCGCGCATCAGCCCGATGGCGGTTTCCAGGTCAATACCACGCACATCCCGGCCGTCAATGCCGGTAATCCGGTCGCCGTCCCGGATCCCTTTCCGGTGCGCCGGCGTATCCTCATAAACCCGCATCACCGTAAGCAGTTCATCCTTCACACCCACCAGGATGCCCAAACCGCCAAAAGAACCGCGGATTTGCTCTTCCAATTGTTTGAACGTTTCCTCATCCAGGTAAACCGAATACGGGTCATCCAGCGCCTCCACCATGCCGTGAATAGCGCCGTCCACCAGTTTGGCGGTGTCCGTTTCCTCAATATATTGGGTGCGGATCAAGGTAAACACCTTGACCAAATTGCCCAGCTGCTTGTAATTACTGCTCAGTATGCCGCCTGCCGCTACAAAAAAAACAAAAAAAATAACCGCCAGCAACGTCAACCAAATGGCAACTTTATTAAACCTGCCGCCCCGTCTGCTATACTCGCGCACAATATCTACCACCTGTCAATATCAGGGTTAAATGCACATACCATATTATACTACATGATCAAGAATGGAATTACAACAAAAGCGCTTTTTTAAAAAGCTGAGCCGAGTGGCGATACCACCACTCGGCTTCACATCGGGGACGGTTGCTGATTTAAACGTCCCAATCCGGATTATACGTAATTTTTGGGGTTGGTGTGATTACCGTTAACCCTGATTTCAAAGTGCAGGTGCGGTCCCGTGGACATGCCGGTGCTGCCCACCCGGGCGATGGTCTGCCCCTTTTCCACCGTTTGGCCCTGCCGCACCAACTGGGCGGACAGGTGGGCGTACAGCGAGCTCATACCGCCGCCGTGGTTAATCATCACCACGTTGCCGTATCCCTGCATGTAAGTGACAGAACTGACGACGCCGCCCTGGGTGGCCTGCACCGGGGTGCCGGAGGGCGCCGGGATATCAATACCGGTGTGCAATTTGCGCGTGCCCAAAATGGGGTGAATACGGTAACCGTAGGGAGAGGAAATCCTGGTGTGTCCCGCCACCGGCCACTGGTACGCCCCAACCGCCGCCGGCTGGCCGCCGTTCTGGCTGGCAATGCTGCGGATAATTTCCTCTTCCTGCTGTTCCAGCCGTTCCACCTCGGCCTTATATTTGTTCAAATCACTGTTGGCCCGGGTCAGCAGGTCGCGTTTGGCGGCGTTCCGGGAAGCCAGGTCCAGCCTGGCCGACTCCTGTTGCTGCATGATTGAGGAAATCTGGTCCCTTTGTTGAACCAGGCTCTGCCGTTTACGTTCCAGCGCGGTCTTTTGCTCCTCTATTTTCTCCACCACGCCGACATCCCTGGCCACCACCCGCTTGAGCAGTTCATAGCGGTTCAGAAAATCGCCGAAATCACGGGAATCCAACAGCACTTCCAGGTAACTGATGTTGCCGTTTTGGTACATTCCGCGCACCCGCTGGTGCAATTCGTCGGTGCTTTCTTCCAGTTCTTCCTCGGCCTGTTTAAGTTCCAGCTGGTTCTTGTTCAGTTCAGCCACGGCCAGATCCAGCCGGCTGCCGAGGGTGCCAATCTCCTGTTCCTTTTGCTTAATATCCTGATCCAGCGCCGCCACTTGCTGGGCGTAGGAATTGACCTCTTTTTTCTTGGCGTTTTCCTGTTGTTTGGTTTGCTGAAGTTTTTGCCGTACCTGGTTCAAAGTATCTTGCAGACTGGCCCCGTAAGCCGTGCCAAAGGTAGTGCCGAAACCGCTGAATATAAATGCCGCCAGTCCCATAATCGCTATTTTCTTTTTCCAACCGGAATTCAACCCAAATCCCTCCGTCCAGAAATGGTACTTAAACCCGCAAGAAACGGTGCAGGGAGATGGCGCTGCCCAGAGCGCCGATGATAAAGCCCAACCCCAGCATGCCGCCCAGCACCTGATAAAGTGTTGCCGGATCACTAATCAATTGAATAAAGGGCAAAGTAACGATAACCTTACTCAGCAGCGACAGGTAGCCGAAATTAATCATCAGCGCCGCCACCAGTCCGCCGGCCAGCCCCAGCAGCATCCCTTCAAGCATAAAGGGCATCCGCACAAAGAAGTTGGTGGCCCCCAGCATTTTCATAATGCCGATTTCCCGCCGCCTGGCAAACACCGACATACGAATGGTGGTGGCAATCAGGAATATGGCCGCAAAACCCAGCACACCCATGGTAATGGAACCCCAAATGCGCACCCAGTGGGTCAGGGCCAAAAGCTTTTCCACCACGCCCTGGCCATAACGCACCTGCTCCACCCCGGAAATATCGCCAAGTTGTTGGGCCGCGGCCGGAACCATATCCGCTTCCCTGGTCTTCACCCTGAAGGCGTCAGGCAGCGGATTATCCTCATCCAGCCCGCTCAGGATATCCGCCCGTTCGCCAAAGCTGCTCCGCAGCTCTTCCAAAGCCTGGTCCCGGGAAACGAATTGCACCGTTGTCACACCGGGGATAAATTTGATTTCCTCCTCCATGCGCTCCAACCGGTCCTGTTCCAGATCGTCCGCCAGGAAAACGGTAATCTCCAGACTGGATTCCACCGTGGAGGCAACATAACGCACATTCAGTACCAGCAGGACGGAGCTGCCCAAAATGAGCAGGGATATAATGATGGTACCCACCGATGCCACAGACAGCCAACTGTTGCGCAACAAGGACGTCCCGGCTTCACGGAGGTAATACTTGAATGCGTTAAGATTCATAACCGTAAGCCCCGCTTTCCTCATCCCGGGTGATCACGCCGTTGCTTAAAGCCACCACGCGTTTTTTCATCTCGTCTACAATGTCCCAGGCGTGAGTGGCCATAACAATTGTCGTTCCCCGGCGGCTGATATCAAGAAACAGCTTCATTAACTCCCATGAGGTTTCGGGATCCAGGTTGCCGGTGGGCTCGTCGGCCAGGATTAAAACGGGGTTGTTTACAATAGCCCTGGCTACGCAAGTACGCTGCTGCTCACCGCCCGAAAGCTGGGCAGGCAGCATCCGGGCCTTTTTTTCCAGGCCCACCATGCGCAGCACCGCGGGTACCGCCCGTCTGATTTCCTTATTGGAAGCGCCGGTTATCTCCAGCGCAAAAGCCACGTTTTCAAAAACCGTTTTATTGGTAATCAGGCGAAAATCCTGAAAAACCATGCCGATTTTACGGCGCAGGTAGGGAACTTCACGATTTTTCATCCTGGCCAGACTGCGGCCGTTAATCACCACCTGACCGCGGCTGGGCAATTCCTCGCGGCAAATCAGCTTGGTCAGGGTGGATTTCCCCGCCCCGCTGGGGCCGACCAAAAAAACAAACTCACCTTTGCGAATGTGCAGTGTCACATCGTTAAGCGCTTTAACTCCGTTGTCATATATTTTGGAAACGTTATACAGCTGAATCATTAACAGCACCTTCAAATGATGTAAAGTTAAGGGGACAAATAAGACAGTTCGACAGAGAGAACTTAAATCCTTTTCTTATTCCCAGATTAATGGAACTTTCGACGGTAAAAAATATAACCCTTCCCAGAAAAGTAAAAAATTCTCCCTGAGCAGGGAAAATGCCTTACAAAACGTGGTTTTAAGCTATTTGAGCTTTTTCATAAAGAAATCCCTTACCAAAGGGAAAATTGTAGGATTAAATTAAAATTTTTTTGAACCTTTTCAAAGAACAAATAAAAAAGCGCCTCACTTCGTGAGGCGTTCTCCTTCTCAGAAAATATTGTCTATATCGCCAAGCCAGGAATTCTTTGGTCGCATTTCTCCTCCACACTTTTCACAAGTAAATCTGGGCGGAACAGTG
>Ga0209164_1000502_pt1 | contig 89963 bp, 64 predicted proteins | sample MTBNYHSulfiMetaG_FD_187458 | JGI IMG/M metagenome (GOLD analysis project Ga0209164, IMG submission 187458) | Enrichment culture microbial communities from rom New York Harbor, USA that are MTBE-degrading - MTBE-NYH (New York Harbor Sulfidogenic)... | ecosystem: Environmental > Aquatic > Marine >... | reverse complement strand
TTATTTTTGTGCTCCCATATCCTCTTCACGGGGTCTGAGGTCACGCCAATGTAAAGGGTGCCATTTCTTTTACTTGCCAGAATGTATACGGTGGGTTGTTTATCCACTAAAGCTTTCCTGGATTCCGGCTTTCGCCGGAATGACGAATCCGAAACCATCGCCTCTTAACTTAGCGCTTATGGGGCCCAATCCTCCGCCCATATGACCCTCTCCCCCCGGGAAAACCCGTATTCTCTCAGCGGGCCGGGCTTTTGAGCCTGAGCAGCTCCTCCAGGTTCCACTCCACCAAAAGCCTAACCCGTGTGTCCGCATGCTTTTCCCTGTAAATGAGATGTCCGTTTTCCAGCCCGTAGTGAAAGAGCTCTTTGGTCATCATGACGTCTTGCCGGCAATAAGCTTTCAGATTCTCCATCCGGCCCTGTCGAAACCATTCCACGGCCTGAAGGCCATCGGCCGTTTTCGTTTTGTTCAACGTTTCCTTTGCCAGGTGGTCCAATCCCAGCCTGAAGCCCAGGCGCTTGTGGACATCTTCCAGGATATCGAAGGTGGGCAGTGCCTTGAGGTCATCGGAGCTGTAAGCCCTCAGAACATGGTAATCGAATCCTTTCACGTTGAATCCGACAATGAGGTCGGCTTTTCCCAGGTGGGCCAGAAGCGCATCAACCTCATGCTCCTCGAAAACCAGGAAGCGGTCCTCGAGGCTGTCAAAAACCACCGCTACCGAGACTCTCATGAGGTGCTTGTTTTGCCAACCTCCAACATCATGGGCTGTTTTCTGGGTTTCCAGATCGAAAAAGAGAAGGCGATTTTCCCCCTTTTGTTCCTCTGGTGCTTTGATCTCGATGACCGGGGTCACGGGATCGGCTTCATCCTCCGCCTCCGAAATTTGGCTGAAGGGGATGTGCCCCAGGAGACACTCCAGGATCAGCAGGGCGGCCCGTTTGTCCAGCGGCCTGTTGCCGGACCCGCACTTTGGCGAGTGAATGCAGGAGGGACAACCCTCCTCGCATCCACAGCTTTTCACATGTTTTAAGGTGGTTTCGAGAAGCTCCACCACGATCTCAAAGCCTCGCTGAGCAAGACCGACACCGCCCGGATGGGCATCGTATATGAAGATGGCGCTTTTCCCCACCTGGGGATGGTGCGGGTAGCAGATCCCTCCCACATCATTTCGATCACAGAGGGCGAAGAGCGGGAACATCCCGATGGCCGCGTGCTCAACCGCGTGGATTCCTCCCATAAAATGAACGCCCTGTTTTTCCACAAACTTCTTCAGCGCAGGCTCTATTTCCACCCAGAAACCGGTCGTCTCAAAGGTCCGGGAGGGCAAGTCAAGGGGAAACACCCCCATTAATTCCTGTCCCGGTAAGGCCCTTTTTTCGAACCCGTTCACTGTTTCCGTCACTTTGAGATCCCCTTCACGAACCAGAAACTGCTCCTTCGGTCTGCTTCGATGAATCCGGAGAATCTCGGTCTCTTTTTCGGTGCGGGCCCGGGTGAAGTACTTGAGATCACATGGGTGAACCACGATGTCTTTTCTGTCGAGCATGAGATGGTCAACCACGTATTGCCTCGCTCGATGGAGATAAACCGCACCGGGATGACATTCCTTGAAGGCCCTCAGGCCGTCCACTGTGCCAACAGCCTGCCCTGTCTCCCTTTCGAAGATGGTGTAAGTTTCCCCTGTGGAACGAATATCCACGAGAAGGTGAGGGTTTCGTCTCGTTGAAAACCACGTGGGCACCCCCTCCACCGCGCGGCTGAGGACTCCTTGCCTTTCCAGCTTTTCCAGGCGGGACGATAAATCCTCGGACCAGAACCTCTCATCATCGAGCGTGATGGGGCTCTCGGCGGCTGCGCAGGGAAGATGGGCCTCGACCACATAGGGGTTGTGGGGGTCCAGAACAGCCGCTTCAAAGGACCTTTCAAAGAAATCATCCGGATGTTTCATGAAATACTGATCGAGTGCATCGGGCTTGGCGATGAGGATAATCATGGATTCCCTGCCTGAACGACCCACCCTGCCCCCTCTTTGCCAGGTGTTCATCACGGTGCCGGGGTAACCCACGAGGAGGCAGATGTCCAGGTAACCGATATCAATGCCCATCTCCAGAGCGCTGGTAGAAATGACCCCGAGAAGCTCGCCGTCGGCCAACCTTCTCTCAATCTGCCTGCGCTCCTCGGGCATGAAACCGGCCCGATAAGAACTGATTTTTTTCCCCAGCCCGGGCGCAAGCTGGGAAACCCACACATGGATGAGTTCCGTGATTTTCCTCGATTGGGTGAAGGCGATGGTTCTGAAGCCCCGTCGGAGGCAGTCCACAAAAAGTTCGGCGGCGGAAAAGTTGGGGCTGATCTGCGGATTCAGAAAGACAAAGTGCCGGCCGGCCCTCGGAGTTCCCACAGATCGAACCACCTGGAGTTTTTCTTCGATCAAGGTCTCCCCGAAGTCTTCGGGATTGCTGACGGTGGCGGAAAGCAAAATGAATCGAGGGTGACTGCCGTAACGCAGGCAAAGCCTTTTCAACCGCCGGATGATCTGATTGAGATGGGAACCGAAGATGCCCCGATACGTATGGACCTCGTCCAATATGACGAAGGAGAGGTTTTTCAAAAGCTCTTCCCAACTCTGGTGATAGGCGAGGATACCCCGGTGGAGCATGTCGGGATTGGTGAAAATTATGTGGGGGACTTCCGTCCTGATCTTTTTTCGCCGGTACGGGCTCGTATCTCCGTCGTAGATCTCTGCCGAGATCTTCCTGTCCCTGACGCCCTTCAACCACAAGGCCAGATTTTTCAACTGATCATGCTCCAGCGCTTTCAGGGGGAAGAGATAGAGGGCCCTGCTCTGTTCGTTTTGAAGCAACTCTTCCAACACGATCAGGTTGTATATCAAGCTCTTCCCGCTGGCGGTGGGGGTTGCAACCATGACATTCGCACCCCGTCTCAGATGTTCGATGGCTTCCACCTGGTGGCAATAAAGCCCTTCGAAGCCGAGGTGCATCATCGTCTCGACAATTTCTCGCCGAAAGGGAAGGTTTTTGCCGTAGACGGCGTCCCTCGAGGGAAGGTGGCGATGATAGACAAATGCGTCACCAAAGGTCGGATGGGTTTTGAGGATATGAACGTAATGGGCGAGTTTCAAGGAAATATCCCGTTCTTCTATTTCGTCCCGCGTCTTTCGGGGCCGGCGGCCTACCCCACGTGAATCGCAAACAGCACTTTTTACCATTTTTCAGCCCTGGTGTCTAAAATAAACCTCACCTCGCCGTTTTCCTGGGGGACTCTTTCAATCGACTCGCCTCTTTCCAGGAAACCGGCAGGCCATGGAGGAAGCCCTCTCAAGTTTTCCCTCAAAGTTCCGATAATAGACTAGTGCCCATCCATAAATAGAAATTGGACAGCGAATGAATCCGAACGTATCATGAAGAATCCCACAGATAAATCATACCCGCTCTTGCGCGTGGAATACGACAAGGGCGATCTCATCATGAAAGAGGGTGACTACGGAACGTCCATTTACAAGATCAGGCGCGGAAAAGTGGGCATCTTCAAGAGAGTAGGAGGCGGAGAGCTTGCCATCGCCGAGGCGACCGAAGGGGACGTGATCGGAGAGACGGCGCTGTTTCACAACGGAACCCGTCCACGTCCCATGTCTGCGAGGGCTCTGGAGGATTGTGAATTGGAGGTATGGCATCCTTCGGAATTCATGAAAGAATATGACAAGATGCCTCCCCTTCTCAAGTATATTTTCCATCAGACCTCGATTCGCCTTGTCCGGATGAACAAGGTCATTGAGAAAATAAGTCCCCAGGAGGAAAAGAAAGAGACCGCCAAGGCGGAATCCTTTTCCGAAAAGCGAGGGGAAGCTACCCAGAGGCTTTACTATCGGAAGAAACTGGATGTCCATTGCACCTATCGACCCTTAAACTCCCCTACGGCACGCCTGGAAGGGCAGATTAAAGACATCAGCCTGGGCGGGTTGGGAGTGGACATTCCAGCTAAAAACCTTGGGAATTCCCCCCACGAGCAGGGGAAGATATTTTATGTGGATACCGTTCTGCCAAACGGCAAACCACTGAATGTCTCAGCGAAAATAGTGAGGATTGAAAAGGACGCCCAAACCGCCGGTCGGTATTGGATGGGAATGGAGTTTACCCACCTCACCGACGAGGACAGCAAGAACCTGGGTTTTTTTCTAATGCCCTGAGGGAATTGGAGAAATGGGTATCGAAGAGTTGCTTAGAGGGTATGTGGCCAAGGAAGAGACCTACGCGGACAAGGCCGTGATCGTCGAAGAAGGGGCAAAGGGCATTTGGGCTTACGCTATTCTGGAAGGCCAGGCAAAAGTGAAGAGAAGAACGGCCAGGGGAATGGTCACCATGGATATCCTGAAGAAGGGAGCCGTCTTCGGGGAGATGGTTCTTTTCGGTAAGGAGAAGGGCCAGGGGATCAGAAGTGCTTCCGTGATTGCGGCTCACGGTCCCGTGAAGTTGGCGGTGCTGGACTCCCATCGGCTGATTCAGGACTATGAAGCGCTGTCGCCCCGGTTTCAGGCGATCATCTCTTCCACAGTCGGCAGCCTCAAAGCAGTGACGGATAAGATATGCACCTTGACCCTGTCTTCCAAGTGAGACACGACGGAGGAAAATCCTGCGACCCGAGCGATCCAGCCCGGTCATGAGTCTTCCTCGGCTTTTCCTCCGAATTTTTTTTTGAGAGCCTCGGTGACCTCTTTCCGGTACTGTTCGACTGGAACCGCTGTTTTTGCTCGATCATCTTCAAGACCTTCAAGGATTCCGCGCATAAAATCGTCTTTCTCCGTACTCCAGGCGCTCCAGCCGTCAACGCCGATGTATTCCTCGTAGGAAGTCTGGTAATAGGGATCGTACAACCTGACGCCCTTCTCCGCATCGTATTCATAACGCACGTTCTTGTCGTCGAACCGCAGGAAATCCTCTTCCCTCAAACCCAGCGACAACAACAGGGATTTATGCTCTCCTTTGATATCCATATCTCTGAACTCCACCCTCCTTGTTCCTCTTCGATTTGACGTTCATCTACCCCGTGACCGGTTCCATTCCAAGTTTTTCTCGAGTGGCGGTGAGCTCCTTTTGGTTCCGCTCCCATTGGGCCAATAAAGATTCCAGTTCACTGCGGACCGCGTCATACTCTTTGATAAAAGGGACGCTTCTTGTCTTGTCCCGAAATATTTCGGGATCGGCAAGCTCTCTTTCAAGCGCCTTCTGCCTTGACTCCAGATCTGCAATCCTTCTCTCTATTCTTTCCACTTCCGCCATGATCGGTCCAAGGATCGCCTGGATTTGCCTTCGCTCTTCCGCCCTCTGCCGTTTCTGCGTTTTCTTATTCGTGGCCTTCTTTTCCGGGCCGGATCCAATCGCTTTTGCCGGTGCGTGACTTCCCTTGTCTTCCCACTGCCCTTCGCCACCGTTCACGTGGATCTCCGCCCTGTCCAGATGGTCGTAGTACTCTGCCAGGTTCCCGGGATAATCGACAATCTGTTCCCCTCCAATGTCCCAGATCTTGGTGGCCAGCCTGTTAATGAAGGATTGGTTATGGGAGACGAAGAGCAGGGTTCCGCCATAGTTCTCCAATGCATCGATCATGGTTTCCGAAGATGAAAGATCCAGATGGTTTGTGGGTTCATCCATAACCATGAAGTTCCCCGGTTTGACAAGAATCTTCGCAAGCGCCACCCGCGCCCTTTCGCCGCCGGAAAGGACACCGATCGGTTTGTCCACATCGGATCCGGAAAAGAGAAAGGCGCCGCAGACCCCCCTCACGAAACCGATCGATTCGTCTGGGATCACCTGGTATACTTCCTGGATCACGGTTTTGCGGGGGTCAAGCATCTCCGAGTGGTGCTGGGCAAAATAGCTCATGCTCACCCCATGCCCCAGAGATATGGTCCCGTGGTCTGCCTCTATCTCTCCGGCCACCATCCTGAGCAGGGTTGTCTTCCCGCACCCATTTGGCCCGATTACGGCAATTCTCTCTCCTCTTGCCACAAGAAGATCAACGTCTCGATACAGGGGTTTTTCTCCAAATCCCTTTGATAGATTTTTTATGGTCAGGACAGTGCCCCCGCTTCGGGCCACTTCAGGAAAAGAGAAATGGAGGGTCTTCGTTTTTCGGTGAGTCTCTACAAGCTCCAGCTTCTTGACCAGTTTAATCTTACTCTGGGCCTGTCGTGCTTTTGAAGCCTTTGCCCGGAACCTTTCGATGAACTTTTGGGCCTCTTTGATTTTCTGATCCTGGTTCCTGGCCCTTGCCTCCAGGGTTTTCCTCTCCTCGGCGCGGGCTTTCAGGTAGAGATCGTAATTGCCGTTATAAATCCTCATCCCTTCGGGTTCCAGGGCGATGATCCTGCCAACCTGCCTGTTGAGGAATTCCCTGTCATGAGAGATGAGAACCATGGCTCCTTTGAAACCCTGTAAGAATTGGTCCAGCCATCGAACCGATGGAATATCGAGATGATTGGTGGGCTCATCCAGGAGGAGCAAGTCGGGTTGCTGGTGAAGAAGCGAGGCGAGCATCGCCCTCATCTTCCAGCCGCCGCTCAGAAGAGAAATGGGTGTGAAGAACTCCTTCGCTGGAAATCCAAGCCCGTGGAGGATCTTTTCAGCCTGGTGGGGTGGAAATTCCGCATCCAGACGGTTCATCTCCTGATGGATTTCAGCAAGCTCGTGAGCGAGCTTCTCCTGATCGTCTTTTTCAGGGGCGCCTTTGAGTCGTTCTTCCACCTGGGCGCGCGCCTTGCGCAGCCTCACCCTTCCCGGGATGGAGTCGAGCACGGAAGGAAGAAGGGGTCCGGTCGGGGTTTCCTGGACGTCCTGAGGAAGGTAACCCAGCCTGGCTTCTTTCGCTATCCTTGCCTCTCCGCTGCTGGGCAAAATTTCTCCCCTGAGAAGCTTCAGCAAGGTGGTTTTTCCCGATCCGTTGGGGCCGATGAGGCCTATACGATCGCCCGCCTCCACTTGAAACTTGATCTCATGGAAGATCTGCCTGTTGGGAAAATGAAGAGAAACCTTGATGACGCTGACAAGACCCATCTTTCTTAACCCCTGCCCACAAGTTCACTCCCATAAAAATATAACGGTTGCCACCGATTTGGCAAGTAAAGCTCTGTGGCCGAAGGGGGACCCGTGGCGCACTTGCTTTATTTTTCCTTCCCTGCTAGGATACCATCCATTTCAGGGGCAGCAGCTCACCGAGATTTTGCGGCCCGCCAAATGGGGCGGGTATTTTCCGACGCCGATAACCGTGCTTCAGAGAATCAAAAAAGACCGGGGTGCAGGGCTGCGCGGATCGGCGCAACCAGGAGCGAAGACGTGGAAAAGCGTGAGGTCGTGTCCGCCGGGGGACCTGGGTTGCCGGGCCTTAACCCTAGAGGAGAGTCTGTTGAGGAGCGAGGCAGGATGATCGAGGCCACCAGGTGGGTGAATGAGTTTACCTGGGAACAGATCAAGACACTGGCCTCCTTCATGGACTGTTATGTGGTCAAGAAAGGTGAGCTCATTCTGCGGGAGGGGGAAAAGGACGCGCACATGCTCCTCCTTGTCTCCGGCAGGGTGCATATCGTAAAGCGGGATTCATCGGGGGTAGAGAAGATCATCGCTAGCCGTGGTCCGGGGGAGACTTCCGGGGAGATGTCGCTGATTGACGGAGAGCCTCGCTCCGCCTCCGCGGTGGCCGCCGCAGACGTCACCCTTCTTGCTTTGAGCCAGGAGAATTTTATTCGCCTCACCGAGGAATTTCCAGGTCTGGGAGTGAGGCTGGTCGTGAAAATTGCCAAACTCATGAGTCAGCGCCTGCGCCAGGCCGACGGCAAATTGATCGATTTCCTCCAATCATGACGCGCCTCGATATGGGCCGGTATTCTCTGCCGGCCCCTCTTAAGAATGTATGGGTGAAAAAGACGGGTTGAGCTATCACCCGAGGAAAGGGGGCGAGCTCTTTTCTCCGATTCCAAGGCTCCCGGGCCCCGCCAATACGGGGAGCGCGATCTTCGACACTCAGTTCAGGAACCCCCACGTCCCCCTGTGAGCGGTTGCTACCAAACGGCCTTTCACTCTCGTGTCCGCGACGAAAATTCCCTCAAGTTTTGCAGTGCCGAATCCGATAAACTTTTAGAACCGGAGGATGAGATGGTTCCACAGATTGAAGGGCAGCTGCATAAAGGGGGGGAGTCTCTCTCCTGGACTCAAAACGATGGAGCGCGGTACGCTCGCGAACCAGATGGCCTATCCATCCGGCGAACGATCGGTTCGGGTGGAATCGCCAAGGGACGGACATTTTCGACCCGTGATCGGGAGAACTGGGACGCGCCACTCATCTTTCCTTTTTGCAGGCTCCGAGGTTTCCCTATCTTCATCTCCGACCCCCGAGTGGAGGAAGAGGTATTAAATGAGAGCATATACGGCAGTGCCCTTTGTATCATCGAATCATCGGGTCGAAAAAGGGTTCATGAAATCATGAGAGTTTAGTCTCCTATGAGTTCCACCTACTTCATATTTTTTCTCCTTCTGTTGCTGGTTATCCTTCTCGGGAGTGTCGGCTTCCTTTTTATCCAACAGGGAAGGCTCAAGAAGATCATCGCAGAGGTGGCCGGCAGAATGGGCCAGGTGGAAACCCACCAGAACAGAGGTTTGCAGTACCTGGAGAGCAAGAGTCAATCGCTGATAGACACCCTTAGCGGGAAGACAAATACCATGACCCAGCGAGTGAGTGAAGAAACCAGAAAACTCAAGGCCATACTGGACAAGACGGAGACGAAACTCCTGGAGGAACTGGACGGCAGGGTTGAGAGAATGCGCTACATCGTAGATCAGAACTTCGAGAAAGTGACGGCCGCCCATCAGACCATGCGACGAATCATTCAGGAGAACGAGAATCAGGTGAAAAGGCTGGCCTCGGAGATCAATCATTTTGCCAACGATATGAAGAAGATGCAGGATTACATCCGGGGCCGAAACATCGACCTGGAACTGTAAGGTATGAAAGAGACCGTCGTTTCCACCATCTTCTTCGCCGACCTCATGAATTCCACTGAAATGGCAAAGAACCTGACGCTCCTGGAATACGACGAGATGATCGTGGCTTTCCAGGATGCCATGTACGAAGTGACCTCCCATCACCTTCCCCATTACGGCTACCTGGGCCAGGGTGCCGATTGCGAATGGTCAATCATAGGAGACGAGCTTCGAGTCTTCTTTTATTCGGGGTCTGTGCTCTTCGATATCCGAAGCGCTTTGCTCATCGGCATGAAGATCAAGCTTTCCTGGCTCACATCCGCCTTCAACCAGAGAATCATGAAGGAAGGGAGGATCGTTTCGCGGATCGGTGTGGGAATGAATACCGGCAAAGTGATCAAGGATGTGAGAAACTGGCGTGTGAAGATGGGCCGGGAGCAAGCCAATGTGGAAGGTTATGCGATCAACCTGACCAAGCGGATCGAAGCAGCCTCCCGTGAAGGGAGCAATTATCAGATCGTGGTGGGCGACAGCCTCTACCGTGCATGCCAGAAAGACACTGGCATCAAAGCGGCTTTTGGCCCCCCCCTGAGCCTGGACTTCAAAGGATTGAGCCAGAAAATTCCCGTCTACGAGCTGGTCTCTTTCATCAACTATGAAATCATAGAGTCCATGCCCGAGGCGTTCAAAAAGGGACTCCTTGAAAAGATGGAATACGCCGTCACCAGACCCATGCCGGAGCCCTGGATTTTTGTGACCCTCCTTCGTTATTACCTCGGTCTCATTGCGTCCGGGAGGCACGAGCCCTTCGAGAACAGGGCGGTCGATCTCGCACACCAGGCTCTGGAGGTGGCTGTGTATAAACCCCCGATTCTCAATATGCTGGGTTGGATCCACGCCTACGGCAAGGTTGCGGGAAATCCGGACAAGGCCCTCCAGTTGTTTGAGCACGCTTTGAGCCTGGAGCCCACAAATCGCTCCTCCTTGCTCCATCGCGCAAGGATCCTCGAAAAGAAAGGCCACAAAGATCTTTCGCAAGAGGCTTACAAGGAGATCCTTTACCACGATAAGGGCCACGATGAGGCCCGGAGGAAATTGGGTCTCGCCCTGTAATCTTTATATGCTCTCCCCCGGCTTGTTCGCGGATTCGAAGAGCAAAGGATCGCCGGCCGGGGCCTGTCCGCACACCCAAAAAACCCCTTGCCATTTTCTCCCAAACCGGGGTAGGGTTCCCCCAATTCAAGAATTCCCCGCGCGCATGGTGATCCTGGCCCCCATCAAGAAAAGGGCGCGGAACACTTGCGCAACCTTTCGAGGGGGATTTTCACGGAAAATATGAAAGACGAGGAAAGAAGACGGTGGAGAAAGCCCTCGACCTGGACAAATTTTTCAACCCAAGAAGCATCGCAATTATTGGGGTCTCGAGAAATACTTTCAGTCTTGGCGGATTGAGTTACCTGACCTATCTTCAGGAAAGCCGTTTTGCAGGCCCCCTTTATCCCATCAATCCAAGCGCGGAGGAAATCCTGGGTATCAAAGCCTATGCCGGCCTTACAGGACTCCCCCGGGTGCCTGACCTGGCCATTGTCTGCGTGGCCGCAAATCGGGTCCCCTCCGTACTTGAAGAGTGCGCCAGAGTCGGCGTGACCCACATCCATATCCTCACAGCGGGCTTCAGCGAGACGGGGACGAAGGAAGGGAAAACCCTTGAAGAGGAGATCGCCGCAATCGCGCGAAAAGCCGGGCTCCTCATCATGGGACCGAACTGTATGGGCCCCTACTGTCCCTCCGCCCGGCTCACAGCATGGGGTGCAAGACCGGGCCTCGACGGACCCCTGGGAGTGATATCACAGAGCGGGGGCATCACCCAGCGGCTCACGGAATACGCCTGTTCCCTTGGAGTGGGTGTGCATAAAGCCGCGAGTATAGGAAACGCCACGGTACTGGACAGCACCGACTACCTCATGTACATGGCCCGAGACGAAAAAATCCGGGTGATTGCCATGTACCTGGAGAGCGTTCGCGACGGAAAGCGTCTCCTGAAGCTCGCCAGGCAGGTGAACCGGGACAAACCCATTGTCTTTCTCAAAGGGGGAGAAAGCGAAAGGGGGGCTTCCACCGTCATCTCCCATACGGGGAGGATGGCCGGAGGAGAAAAGGCATGGCAAGGATTCATGGGTCAGAGTGGGGTGAGTCAAGTCAGAACCATGAACGAATGGATGGATGCCATCCTCGCTTTCTGCCTTCTTCCCGCACCGAGAGGGAGAGGGGTGTTTCTTGTGGGTGGGGGAGGTGGCAACAGCGTCATTTACAGCGACACCTGCATCCGGGAGGGGCTTGAGGTCCCGGCGCTTTCCAAAGCGAACATGAAAAGACTTCGTCCCCTGGTTCCCATGGCCGGAAGCATCGCAGGGAACCCACTGGATCTGTGGGAAACCTTTCAAAACCCGGCGAGACTGTCCGAAATCCTCGAAATGGGCTATGAAGATCCCCAGATCCATATGATCATCGTGGACCGGTTGATTCCACGAAAAGCATACCATATGCCCATCATGCCTGATTCGACTCCTCAGGTCGTGGAGTATCTCAAGAGCCACGGGCACAGGAAGCCCACGGTCTTTAACGTGGACTCGGAGGGGGGCGATCAGGATCTGGCCCTCAAGGGGACGGCGCTCAGGACTTTTTTCTGCCAGTCTGGAATCCCTGCCTTTCCGTCTCTGGAGAGGGCGGCCCGGGCTTTGTTTCACCTGTATCGGTATCACAGCCGTTTTTCTCTCCCGGAGAATTCATGAAGTTTCCTCCACCACCCGGGCCGTGTTTCCCCCATAACCGGCCCTGGTGGTGATTCTTCCAAAGCGCGATGCGGAAAGGAGAGCCTACTTTCTCCCCAGTTTCTCCTCAGGGACCTCGGCTTTCTCCGGCCAGTGGGCCGGGACGAGCTGGCCGGACTTTTCTCCCAGTTTCTTCTTATCTTCACGGAGCCTCGGGCGCTTGTATTCCTCTCTAGGCTCCTTTGGAATCCTGCCGTTCAGGATAGACTCGGATCGAAGTCTTCTACCAACTGTTTTTTCCATCAAGACGCCGAGCTCCAGGATCCTGTTGATGTCGATTCCCCCGAGGTCAATACCCATTTCATCCAGCATGACGCACATGTCCTCAAAGGAAACCAATCCCACCGCATTCGGATTTCTATAGTAGTATGCTCCGGTCCCCGGCACGGGAGTCCTGTCGAGAAAATTGCTGGGCTGCCCTCCAATGCCTCCCAGACATCCCTCGAAAATTTCCACTCCTGCCTGAAGCGCCGCGAGCACATTGGCAAGCCCCCATCCCCTGGTTACATGGAAATGGGCGATGTGTAAATCCGGATTGGGAATGGCTTCCAGGATCATGGAGAAGTAGCGATAGACCTGATCAGGAGGCGCAGAACCGTCGTGGTCCGCATGCTCCACATCGTCTGCGCCGATGCTGAGCCACCTTTTGGTAAACTCCACTGCGTCTTCTAACTGTGTTGGTCCCGATATGGGGCTTCCCCAAATGGTACTCACCGTGCCGCACATCCTGATGCCCGCATCTTTACATTTCTTGATGCAGCTTTCGGCTTCCTTCCAGTAAGATGGAAGAGTCGTAGCGCTGTTTGCGTAATGATGTTCTTCGTCTGTGGAAACCATCATCAGGGCCCTGTCGGGACCGACCCCTTTTTCTTTAAGAGCAATGGCTCGATCGACCGCCGACTCCCTGATGGTCACCGCCGACCATTCCAACTCACTCGGGGTGATGCCCCTTTTCGCCAGTCTTTTTTCAAAAACCTCGTCCCTGATGCCCCTCAGGACCTCTTCGGCATCCTTGAACTGGGGCATCACCCTTGGGCTGCCCAGGTTTGTGGCCTCTAATCTTTTCACTCCCGCGAGGGCCAGTTCCTGAAGGTAGAAGATTTTGGCCTCGGTTGGAATCCATGCTTCTTCGTGCTGGAACCCGTCCCGAACAGTGATATCGGCTAATCTCACCTTTTTCGCCATCTTCGGGTGGACCTGGAAAAGGTCATGTTCGCTCATTTCTCTTCTCCTCGCTTTGACCTGAGCCAGTTGGGCCAGTTTGCCGGTTGAACCACGAATGCAGCGTAGACCGTGGAGTCGAGCCGGTTAACGGGCTAAACCGGCAAACCGGCTCAACTGGTTCAGGCGGCAAGCGCTACTCGAGAACCCCTTCGTTCATCAACTGCACAAACTCCTCGTCGGACAGACCCAGAAGTTCCGTATAAACGTAATGGTTGTCTTCTCCGATACAAGGGGCGGGTTTCGTCAATTGGGCAGGGGTCTTGGAAAGGATGAAGGAAGGACCTTCCCAGGGAATAGAGCCGATCTCGGAATGTTCCATCTCCCAGAAATGGTGACGATGTTTCAACTGGGGGTCTTCGTACACGTCCTTGTTCTTGGCCGCGATGCCCGCTGCGACCCCTTCTCTTTGCATCATTGTCATGACTTCTTCAGGGTCGAATTGGCTTGTCCAGGTTTCCACCAGGCAATCCAGTTCATCCTCGTTTTCCTTTCGGCCAACAAAGCTTTGAAATCGAGGATCCTGTGTCCATGGGGGTTCATCCGTGGCCCTGCAAAAACCCTCCCATTCCTCGTCCGTGAACACGGCGATCGCCGCCCACCCGTCCTTTCCACGGCAGCGATAGATCCCGTGAGGTGCCGCATAGGGATGACGGTTCCCCATGGCCTTCCAGATTCTCCCGTTGACCAGGTAATCCAAAAGCACCGGGGAGAGAAACTGCGCCCCGCACTCGTACTGGGAGTTGTCTATGTAAAGCCCCTTTCCCGTGCGCGCCCGATACTCGAGGGCAGCCGCGAGCGAAGCCGCTATGAAATGCGGGGAGACGAAATCCGTGTAAGCCCCGTACAATCCCCCCGGCGTTCGTCCCGGCCACCCCGTGAGATTGGTGAAGCCGGCGAGAGAAGTCAACTGGACCCCATATCCGGGCTGGCTGGCATGGGGACCTGTCTGACCCTGATTGCAGGCGCTGAACATGATGATGTCCGGTTTGATCTTCACCAGATCCTCGTAGGCGAGACCCCATCTTTTCATCCGGCCCGGGGGGTAGGCTTCACTGACGATATCGGCCCATTTTATAAAACGATGGGCCACCTCCCTTGCCCTGGGATGGTTCAGGTTCAGGGTGACTCCATACTTGTTGGTGTTGTAACGGGCAAAGAAAGCGGTCCTGTTCACCCCCGCCTTGTTGTCCTTGTAAGGTGCGGCCATCCTCAAGGTTTCAGGATGTGTGCCGGATTCAATCCGGACCACGGTTGCACCATGTTCTGAAAGGTACTGGGTGCTTCGGGGTCCCACGGCTACCCACGCAAAATCCGCGATTTTGATTCCTTCGAATACCTGTTTTGCCATCCTGTCCTCCTGTTCAGATGACGCCGGCTTGTCTCAGCAAGACCAGTTCTTCCCGCTTGAGTCCCAGCTCTCCGCAAAAAATCTCTTCGTTGTGTTCTCCGATGAGGGGGGCGCGGCGGCTGATACCGCATTTGGCTCCGGTCACCTTCAGGAAAGCCCCGGGATAGGTGATCGTAGTTTTCAGTTCAGGGTGTTCCACCTCCTGCCAGAAGTTTCTTGCCTCGAGCTGGGGGCTTTCAACGATTTCCCTGGCGTTGCAAACCGGGTAGAGCTGGACGCGTCTTCTTACGGCCTCCTCGTAAAGTTCCTTCATGGTGTATCTCATGAAGAACTTTCCGATGGGCTCTTCAAGGGCATCGTATACGCTCTGGGGAAGATAGGCCATGTCGAATTCCGCCCACTTGATTTCTTTGATATATTCGTCGGCCGCCCCTTCTTCATCCATCCACGCCACCAAGCGGGTCATGTAGTCCGCTACGATCCCGCCCATCATCAGGAAATGCACATATCCATCCTTGCAGGGCCAGATTTGTCGGTCCCTCGCATTCACCGCAGGGCGATGACGATAGGGGCCCGCTCTTGTAATGATGGACCGGTTTAGCGGCCAGAATTCCAGGGCGTTCATGGTGCACCAGGGGACACAGGCCTGCGCGGAAACATCGATGTGCTGGCCTTCCCCGGTGTTTTTGCGGTGATACAGGGCGAGGTTCGATGCGGCCGCGGCCTCGGCAGCCGCATGGAGGTAAGATTGGGGAAAACTGACCTGAAGAGGAGCCCTGTCCGGGTCACCGCAGAGAAAGGCCATCCCGCCCAGCGCCCAGCAAACAATATCGGCCCCCTTGTAATCCCTGTACGGACCGTCCTGACCATATGGGGTGATGGATGTCAGGATAAGACCCGGATTCAACTCCCTTAAAACCGCATACCCCAGGCCGAGCCCCTCCATGGTTCCGGGAGGAGAAGATTCAATGACGAGGTCCGCCCTCCCGACCAACCGTTTGAACAGCTCCCGACCGTCGGCAGTCTCGATGTTCAGCGTGATTCCCCTCTTGCTGGTATTGTAGGCAAACCAGTAGAGGCTTTTCTCCGGGTCAGGGATATCCTTGTAGAAAGGGCCGATTCTGCGGGATGGGTCGCCCCCGGGTGGCTCGATTTTGACCACATCTGCGCCCATGTCCCCGAGGATTTTTCCGCAGAGGAACCCTTTCTCGTCGGTAAGATCCAGAACGCGGTAAGGGAATAACAAGGTCTCAGACGGCTCTTGACTCATGGCATCACCTCCTCTAAGGCCCTTGCCAGTGTCTGCCCCTTCGGCCTAATCCAGGCTGCAAATCCAGCCTTCCCCTGGAAGAATTCAGGACTCCCGGCTGAAGTGTCCACATTGGCCTCGTGAAAAACAGGAGAATGCCTGTCGCCGATCGATCTTCCCTTTCAGATGGGGAAAGGACGGTCGCTTGCCGGCCAAAGGTCAGGGTTAAAACAAGGGACGATCAAAACATGAAAAGTAGACTCCCGATTCGGGAGGCTCCCTCGAAACTTATCCGTACCGGGCCGAATCATAGGGAAAGGCGGATGGCGTGTCAAGCCAAAACGGGGGTGCTTGACGTTGGAGCGACTATAGCCTATACTTCACCTAGTTCCCACCCAGAAATGGCCCTTTTGCGCAATCTTCCGCCTTCGCCGAAGGCTACGGCGAGACAAGCGGCCTCAGTCCGCGAGGTGGTTTGAACCATCTTCTCTCTTTTTTGGGGGAGGCCATGAAGGTTATATTCCACAGAGATTTTTACCAGGTCTACGCGCACGATCCCGCCGCCGCCGCGGGAAGAATGGAAGCAATCATGGAGGTCATCGAACCCGGTGTGGAAATCGTTTTTGCCGAGCCTGCATCGGAAGCGGATATATCCAGGGTTCATACCAAATCCCACATCAACAGGGTCAAGATGGAAGGGGTTTACGAGGTGGCGTCGCTGGCGGCAGGCGGGGCCATACAGGCGGCGACCCTGGGGTTGAAGGAGTCCTGCTTCGGGCTCATTCGGCCACCGGGCCACCATGCTTCCTCAGACGGCGCCTGGGGCTTCTGTTATTTCAACAACATGGCCATCGCTGTCGAGCATTTGAAGCACCGTGACAAAATCAAAAGCGCCTACGTGCTTGACATCGATCTTCACTTTGGGGACGGGACGGTCAACATCCTCGGGTCGAAGCCGTACGTCACCGTCTACAATGTGAGCGGGAACCGGCGGGAAGCTTACGTGCTGGAAGTCAAAGAGGAGATGGAAAGGTGCCGGGCAGACATCATCGGGATCTCCGCGGGCTTCGACAATCACGAACAGGATTGGGGCGGAACTTTGACCACCGAGGACTACCGCGAGATAGGCCGAATGGTGCTGGAGGCCTCCAGGCGTTGCGGTGGAGGAGGCTTCGCCCTCCTGGAAGGCGGCTACAACCATCGTGTTTTGGGACACAATGTGATGGCTTTGATCGAGGGCCTTTCCGGGGGCTGATTTTGCCGGCTGGAAGGACCAGCTTCATTTTTCCATTCGCCAGGTTTGAAACCTTGGTTTTTATGTCCCGTTCGGCGCGGGATTTAGCGCGTGTTGCGTCTTGAATATCGAATCTCGAACAAGGAATTTCGAACAGCAGAAGTTGTATAAAGCAATAGGACACAGTTGTTTCCTTCGATATTCTGCGGCTCCTTGTTCTGCGGTTCAAAACAAATGACTTTCAGTGGGAGCAGAAATCTACCTGCTTTAGCAGGCAGTTGTTTGATGCGAATCCCGATTCCGCAAAAAGGTCCAGGGGTGGGCAGTGGGGCAAGTTGCCTGCTCTAAGCATTTTTGTTCGTTTCCATGATGTCCCACGAGTTTAGAAAACCCAATCACTTGGCGATCCTCGGCTTTCTCTTGCCGTTCGTGGCGGCCGGCGTCACGGCCCTTCTGATCCTCGTTTCGCGGGGGCAGCCCGGATCTCTTGTATTTTCCGTTCCCTACCTGTCGATCGTCCCTCTGATTCTTCTGGCAGGCTTGAGCTCATCCATCAAATCGATTCCCATGATCCCCGAGCGAAATGATAAGGATTACGCGTATGCCGGCCTGACCCTTTCTCTCCTGTTCCTCCTGATCTATGGGGTGTCCCTTTTCTATTTCTTCCTGAATTCTCCTCAATGACACGAAATTCCCATTTTTTAGGTTTTTTTTGTTGACACGGACCACGAAGTGAAAGTAAAGTGTCAAGAAGTGGCATAAAGTGGGGGAGAGTGTATTTACTCCATGTTCAGGGGACGCTCCAGACACATCCTGGATGATAAAGGCAGAGTGGCCATTCCCTCGAGGTTCAAAGAGTTTCTGGACCAGAAGGGAGAGGACTGCCTGGTGGTGACCAATTATGATAGCTGCCTCTGGGCCATTGCCAAGAAGGACTGGGAGGTCTTCGAACAAACAGCGGTTGAACTTCAACACTTCGATCCTGACACCAACTCTTTTTTTCGATATTTCGTCTCGGGGGCTGAAGAATGCCCCATCAAGCAGGGAAGAATCAGGATCCCCCAAATCTTGAGGGAAATGGCGGGCCTCAAGAAGGAGGTCATGCTTGTGGGGCATCTCAAACTGTTTGAAATCTGGGACAATGACAAGTGGGAAGAGGAATTTTTGAGGAGCAAGGAGGCCTTTCCTGCAGTCAAAAAGGAGATTCCGGGATTGAAGCTGTAACAGGGCGATGAGAAACGTCCGTTCGCGGCGCGGCGCTTATCCCGGGTCACTGCCTTTTTTGAACCGCCGGTCGGGCCGAAGAGGGGATCGGTTTGAATTACCCCCATCAGCCAGTTCTTATGGACGAGGCGGTTCGGTATCTGGTCGTGTCACCACGGGGGATCTACGTGGATGCCACTGTAGGGATGGGGGGCCACAGCCGGGCGATCGGGAGACATCTGCTTGGGGAAGGCCGTTTGATTTGCCTGGACAGGGATCCGGAAGCGGTCAGATTTTCAGCGGACAGGCTGGCATTCCTGGGGCATCGGGTGAATGCGGTCGAGGCGAACTACGCCGACCTGGACAGGGTCCTCAGAGACCTGGGCGTAGCGGAGGTCAACGGCATCCTGTTGGATCTGGGAATGTCCTCTTTCCAGCTTGAAAAATCCGGTCGGGGGTTCAGCTTCTCCAGGGATGAACCTCTCGACATGAGAATGAATCCCAAGGACAAGCTCACCGCCTACGATTTGGTCAACCGCTCACCCCTGAAGGATCTCGAGAGATACCTCAAGGAGTACGGTGAGGAGAGGAGGGCGGGGCAGATTGCCAGAGCCATTGTGAGAGCGCGGATGAAGAGTCCCATTGAATCTTCCCTCCAGTTGGCGGCCTTGATTGAGTCCATTGTTCCGTCCATGCACCGTTTCAAGGATAGACATCCCGCTACTCGGACATTCCAGGCTCTCAGAGTCGCAGTGAACAAGGAGTTGGAAAATTTGGAAATTCTCCTCCAAAAGGGTCCGTCGCTGTTGGCAAAGGGAGGGCGGTTGGTCATCCTATCCTATCACTCCCTTGAAGACAGGATGGTCAAACACGCCATGCTTGCCTGGGAGAGAGGATGCACCTGTCCGCCGGATTTTCCCCATTGCGTATGTGGAACCGTCCCCATTCTGAGGCGTGTCCTCAGAAAGGCGCGAAAACCAAGTCCGGAGGAGATTCAAAGAAATCCGAGGGCGCGAAGCGCTGTCATGAGAGTCGCTGAAAGGATCTAGTCATGACAAGACGCCAGAGAATGGAAAAGCACCTTTCCAGGTCGCGGAACGCCAAGACGGGAATCCGGATCAAGAACACCCGCGTGAAGCAGAGCAGGCTTCGCCTTACCCGGAGACAGGTTATATTCGCTTTATTCATGTTATGCATGCTCATGGGAAGCGGCATAGGCTACGTGTGGTCCAATTACGAAAGAACCCAGATCGGATACGATTTGAGTCACCTAAAAAAGGAAGAAATCCGGCTGCGGGAAATAAATCGAAAGCTCAGGGTGGAACTGGCTCTTTTGAAGTCTCCCCAGTACCTGGAAGAACTGGCCATCAATCGGTTGGGACTGAGGCAGCCCTCGCGTGAGCAGATCGTTATATTGCCATGAGGATCAAAGACAAAAAATGGATTCGATTCCGCATATGGCTTGTCACGACTTGCCTTCTTCTTGGATTGGCAATCATGTTTGCCAGGACATATCAACTCCAGATTTTGGAGAGCGAACGTTTGACCGTGATGGCCCGTGAAGGGTACATGGGGATGATCAAGCTTCCTCAAAAACGGGGAACCATATACGACCGGGAAGGCCATGAGTTGGGGGTGAGTGCGGAAGCCGCCTCCATCTATGCCCATCCGAGCAACATCGGGGACAAGGCCGAAGCAGCCAAACGGATTTCCGTGCTTTTGGGAAAAAAGCCCGCTGAAGTGCGGAAACTCATTGAGGAAGACCGCCCGTTCGTTTGGTTGGAGCGAAGGATCGGGCCGGACCAGGCAAATCGGGTGATCGAGTCAAATCTTGAGGGCGTGGGAGTGCTCACGGAGACCAGACGCTTCTATCCCGGTAGGGAAATTGCAGCGCACTTGCTGGGGTTTGTGGGCATTGACAATCAGGGTCTCGAAGGCCTCGAGAAGAAATACGATTCGCTGCTGAGAGGCCCCGAGGTGGGTCTCCTTCAGATTCATGATGCGCTGGCCAGGCCCTTTTCCATCACCGAGCAGACCCTCCCCGCAAAGGGGACGCACGATCTCTTCCTGACCATCGACAAGGACATCCAGTACAAGGCTCAACAGGCGCTCAAAGAGGCGGTCGCCAGAACAGGAGCCACGGCCGGTCACTGCCTGGTCGTGGATGCCGGGACAGGACAAATCCTGGCCATGGCGGTTGTACCCGAGTTCGATCCCAACGTTTTCTGGCAGCACCAACCCCATCAGTGGAGAAATAGAACCATCACGGATTGCTTTGAACCAGGCTCCACCATCAAGGCCTTTCTACTGGCCGCCGCTCTGGAAGACCGCTCTGTAAGCCGTTCCAGCAAGTTCGATTGTGAGCAGGGCCGGTACCGTATCCGGGATCATGTGATCCACGACACCCGCAAGCACGGTCTCCTGAGCGTGTCGGAGATCATTGTCCATTCCAGTAATATTGGTGCGGTCAAAATCGGCGAGAAGCTGGGTTACAAAAGGTTTTACGAGTACTTGAGAAAGTTCGGGTTCGGCAGCAAGACAGGAATTGACCTTTTGGGCGAGAGGGAAGGTTTCATCAGACCCCCTGAGCAGGCAGGACCGGTGGACCAGGCCACCCTCTTTTTTGGCCAGGGGATGACGGTCACTTCCGTCCAGATGGCCATGGCCATGGCCGCCATAGCGAACGGTGGCAAATTGATGCGGCCTTATGTGGCGAAACTGGTCACGGATGAATCCGGTCGCGTGGTCGAAGAGATTCGTCCCAGGATGGTGAGAAGGGTCATTTCAGGGGAAACGGCGAAAAGGGTCGCCTCGCTTCTCGAAGGCGTGGTGAGCCAGGATGGAACGGGTGTCCAGGCTGCCATCGAAGGGTTCAGGGTAGCGGGAAAGACCGGGACGGCCCAGAAAGTGGATCCTGAGACCAAAAGCTACTCCGATGAACGATATATGGCGGCCTTTTTCGGCTTTGTTCCGGTGGACAATCCGAAACTGGTTATCCACGTGGTGATTGACGAACCGAAATCCTCCCCTTATGGAAGCGTTGTAGCGGCACCTGTTTTCCGGGAGGTAGGCAAATGGGCCCTGAACTATCTCCGGATTGTCCCGCAAAGGGATACACCGGTGATGGCGGGTTCACAGGGCTCTGCCGTGGCGATGAATCCAAGGGGAAGAAATTCCCAAGGTTCCGGGACCCGGGGGGTTCCAAATCATGTCCCTGTGATTCGTAGCGCAGGGAGTAGCGGTGTGCTTCCGGATTTCAGTGGGCTGGGGATGAGGCGGGTGTGCAGCGAGGCAAGCGCGCTCGGTCTCAAGGTGCTTTTGGAAGGGACAGGTCTTGCGGTGAAGCAGGATCCTAAACCGGGTTCTCCGCTCCGTGAAATCAGTGTGGTCAGGGTTTGTTTCAAACCGCCTGCATGAGCTTTCGGGTTGCCCTGCGGGGAAAACATCTCTTTGTGCCGGAGACCTGGCATTGGAAAGGATGGCATGCACCTGAGGAGGCTTTTGAAAGGCATGGATGTCCTCGATTTCAGAGGAGACCCCGATCGGGACATCAAGGGGCTTGCCTACGACTCGCGATCGGTGGAGCCCGGGTTTCTGTTCGTGGCCATGAAGGGCCACAAACAGGACGGCCACGTCTATATCAGAGAGGCGGTGGAGAAGGGGGCCGTGGCCGTGGTGGCCGAAAAATGGATGGAAGGCGATGAGCACATTGCTTTTATTCGGGTTTCCGACGCCCACCAAGCCCTGTCCACTCTGGCCATCACCTTTTATGATCAACCCTTCAGGAACATGACCCTGGTGGGAATCACCGGCACCAATGGAAAGACCACGACCAGTTACTTGCTGGAATCGGTCCTCCAGGCTGCGGGGTTCAAAAGCGGGGTCATCGGAACCATAAACTATCGATTTTCAGGCCACGTGCTGGAGGCACCGGTCACCACACCTGAATCCCTCGAGTTCATGAAGATCCTGCGAAGGATGGCGGATGACGGCGTCACCCACGTGGTCATGGAGGTTTCTTCCCACGCGCTCGACCAGGGGAGGGTGAGGGGGTGTCCTTTTCACGTGGCCATATTCACCAATTTGTCCAGGGATCACCTGGATTATCATGGTTCCATGGAAGCTTACTGGGAGGCGAAGAGCCGCCTTTTTCGAAACCTCAAGGAGCAAGCCGGGAATCGGGCCAGGGCGGTCATCAACAGGGATGACCCGAGGGGAAAAGATTTGATGGATCGAACGGACGCCCCGACGCTCACTTACGGCCTGAAAAAAGGCTGTGACGTGAGAGCGGAAAAAGTCCAGGTGAGCAGACTGGGATTGAAAGGCAGGCTCATCACACCTGCGGGGATAGCGGATATTCGATGCCCCCTCATTGGCGAGTTCAATATTTACAACATCATGGCCGCCTCCGCCGCCGCTCTCGCCATGGGCATCGATCTCAAAGAGATCTCAACCGGCATCCTTTCTCTAAAAGGAGTTCCCGGCCGGCTCGAGATGGTGCGGAACGCGCGTTCCTTGACCATTCTCGTGGATTACGCACACACGCCGGATGCTCTGCTAAAGGCTTTGCAGGCCGTCAGGCCGATCGTGGAGGGACGTCTCTTCACCGTTTTCGGATGCGGCGGAGATCGCGACAAGGGGAAGAGAGGACAAATGGGTCGCGTGGCCGGGGAACACAGTGATTTGGTCTTTATCACCTCCGATAATCCGAGGACGGAGGAGCCCTCCCGGATCACCTCTCAGATCGAGGAAGGCGTGATTGAATCCGGCCTGAGAAACCTGGAAGGGGCGGGCCCGGGAGACGCGGCAGGCCGGGGGTACATCCTTGATCCGGATCGAGCCAGCGCCATTCGCCGGGCAATCGCCATGGCCCGCCCCGGAGATACGATCTTGATCGCCGGCAAGGGCCACGAGGACTACCAGATCGTGGGGAAAACCAAGAGGCATTTCGATGATCGGGAAGTGGCGGCAGAGGCCGCATCACAGGGGATATGAATGGCCGCTCTATGGGGTGCCGTCACGGCGAGGGAGATTTTCAAGGCGGTAAAGGGTATCCGGATTTCGGGGAGTCCCCATACCGTTTTCGATGGCTTCAGCACGGATTCCAGAACCGTCAGGCCGGGAGAAATTTTTTGTGCCCTGAAAGGGGAGCGATTCGATGGACATGATTTCCTTTCAAAAGCCCTTGAAAGGGGTGCCCGGGGTCTCCTGGTTGAAAAAGCATACCGGACATCGGACCAGGCCGTGAGCGGTCTCACATCTTCCGAACCGGTGGTCATCACCGTGAAGGATTGCCTGGAAGCACTCGGTTGGCTGGCGGCATGGTGGCGTCACAAACATCGGGTGAGCTTGGTTGCTATTACCGGAAGCGCGGGAAAAACCACATCAAAGGAGATGACGGCCCTCATCCTTCAACGTGTGGGTAAAACGTTAAAGAATGAGGGCAACTTGAATAACCTGATCGGTCTGCCCCTGACCTTGCTCCAACTGGACGGCAGCTTCCGGAAAGCGGTCCTGGAGATGGGGATGAATCGGCCGGGTGAGATTGCTCGATTGACCGAAATAGCCGATCCCGATGTGGGCGTCATCACCAACGTGGCCAGGGCGCATCTGGAAGGGGTTGGGGATCTCGATGGAGTTGCAAGGGCCAAAGTGGAATTGGTGGAGAAGATCTCGCGGGAGGGAAAGGTGGTCTTAAACGGCGACGACGCTCTCCTCATGAAAACCGCAGCGCTTTTTAGAAAAGAGGTGCTCACTTTCGGGCTTGGAGGGAAGAACGCACTCAGGGCCACCAGAATACAAAACCTTGGACGGCACGGCCTCTCCTTCCGGATGGATTTTGAGGGGAATTCCTGGCCGGTTCGGTTGGAGGTTCCCGGCCTTCACAATGTAATGAATGCTTTGGCCTCGGCGGCCGCGGCCCTGTGCCTGGAGGTGCCCGGTGACGTTATGGTGCAAGGGCTGAGGTCCTTTCGGGGGGTCAAGGGCCGTTTCCAGGTCTCAGCGCTTTCGGAGAAAATGGTGCTGGTGGATGACACGTATAATGCGAACCCCTCATCCTTGGAAGCGGCCGTCCAGTCCCTGCATCCCCTGCTGGAAGAGGGCCGAAGGATCTTCGTTGCCCTGGGCGAGATGTTCGAACTCGGCAACGCTACCATCGAGGCCCACTACGATGCAGGAAGAATGATTGCAGCGCTGGGACCCTACCGTTTCCTTGCCATTGGAGCCCATGCCTCCGAAATGATCAACGGAGCCATTGAAGCAGGGGTGGCGGCGGATCGAGCCGGGGTGGCGCAAACCCATGACGAGATCGTGAAGGAATTCACCCGCCAGTTGAGGGCGGGGGATCTCGTCTTCGTGAAAGGCTCTCGCAGAATGGGAATGGAGAAGGTGGTGGAAGGGCTGAAAAGGCTCTTTCCGTGAATTGAAAGACCGGGGGATTGCTTTTCACATGCTTTACAAGCTCATGTATCTCTTTCATGCGGAGCTATCGTGGCTGAACGTTTTTAGATACATCACGTTCAGAACCATCCTTTCCACCCTCACGGCCCTCTGTATTTGTTTCTTCTTTGGTGGCTGGATCATCAAGCGTCTTCGAGGGAGGCAGGTGAGCCAGGTGATCCGGGATGACGGCCCTCCCAACCATAAAACAAAAGCGGGGACGCCCACCATGGGAGGGTGCCTCATTTTGCCGGCGGTGGTTCTGGCCACGCTTCTTTGGGTAGACCTCTGGAACTTCTATGTATGGATCGGGATCTTCGTGGTCCTCTCCTTTGGATCCGTCGGTTTCATGGACGATTATCTCAAGATGTCCAGAAAAACCAGCAGGGGTCTGCGCGGAACGGTCAAGTTTTCCTTTCAGATTCTGGCGGCCCTCGTGGTGGCGCTGGCTCTGTACTTCCATCCCGGCTTCGATTCCCATCTGAACCTTCCCTTCTTCAAGACGGTTTCGCCGGAGCTTGGTGCTGCTTACATCCTGCTGGCTATTTTGGTCATCGTGGGGGCTTCCAATGCGGTAAATCTCACTGACGGATTGGACGGACTTGCCATAGGTCCCGTGACCGTGGCCTTTGCCACTTACCTGATTTTCTCCTACCTGGCCGGTCACGTGAAGATCGCCACGTATCTCCAGATTCCTTATGTGGCAGGATCGGGAGAGTTGACCGTACTTTGCGGAGCCGTTGTGGGGGCGGGACTGGGATTCTTATGGTACAACGCCTATCCCGCCGAAGTCTTCATGGGAGATGTGGGCTCATTGCCGCTGGGGGCGGTCCTGGGAACCGTGGCCGTGGTTACGAAACAGGAAATCGTTCTCATTCTGGTGGGAGGGCTGTTTGTCTTCGAAACCCTGTCCGTCATCCTGCAGGTGCTGTATTTCAAAATGACCGGAGGGCAGAGGATTTTCAGAATGGCTCCCATCCACCATCATTTTGAATTGAAGGGGTGGCCGGAACCGAAGGTGATTGTCCGATTCTGGATTATTGCGATCCTTCTGGCCCTTCTATCCATCAGCACGTTGAAATTGAGATAGGAGGAGCGCTACGGGCCGATCGTGTCCGGTGCTCCACCTGGCCCATGGGCCGTTCGGTAAGAGGGAATCGGGAAAAATTTCCATATGGAAGGAGTAACCTGAGCGATCATGGAGGAGGGAGTCCAACACAGCAAACCCGATGTATGGGGCAAAAAGGTCGTGGTGCTGGGATTGGGGATCTCGGGCCTCTGGACAGCTCGATGGCTGGCGGGCCAGGGAGCCCGGGTAACCGTGAGCGAAATCAAATCCCGTAGCGAAATTCAGCCTGAAATCTTCAAGGAAATGGGGGAGATTGGAATTTCTCTGGAAACAGGAGGGCACAGGAGAGAAACGCTCCTGGATGCCCAGATGATCGTTCTGAGCCCGGGAGTCCCACAGGATATGGAGGGTCTGCGTGACGCCAGGGGGAGAGGCATCGCCGTGACCGGAGAGTTGGAACTGGCAAGTCGTCTCATCGATTCCCCGATCATCGCAGTGACAGGAACCAATGGCAAGTCCACCGTGACGGCCTTTCTGGGATTCCTGCTCAAGCGTGCAGGCTTCAAAGTGTTTGTGGGAGGAAACATCGGGACTCCTCTGATGGCTTATGCGGCCGGGGAGAGAAAGGATGACTACCTGGTGGTGGAAGTGAGCAGTTTCCAACTGGATACCGCGGAGACCTTTTGTCCCTTCCTCAGCATTATCCTGAACATCTCCCCGGATCATCTGGATCGATACCCGGATTACCCATCCTATGTGAGATCAAAGCTCGGCATCTTGAAGAACCAGCGGCAGGGACAATTCGCGGTTTTCAATGACGATGACAAAACCCTTGCTTCCGTGGAGCTGAAGCAAAGGGTTTCCCTGCTTCGTTACGGAATGGAAAAAAGGGAAGGCAGAAACGCCTTTGTGGAAGGAAGCAAGGTTCGGACATGGTTGGAAACGACAGGGAGCCACGCTTTCTCGCTTGAATCCTTCCGTTTGCCGGGAAGGCATAACGTGGAAAACCTCATGGCCGTGATCCTTGGGGGGCTCGCCCTCGGAGTGGCTCCCTCCGTGATTCAGGAATCCGTCCACGCTTTCAAGGGTCTCCCCAATAGGCTGGAGCTGGTGTCCCAAATAAAGGGAGTCAGCGTTTATAACGACTCCAAAGCCACCAATGTGGATGCGGCGGTGAGGGCCCTGGAGAGTTTTGATCGACCGATCGTTTTGATTGCGGGCGGGCGCCACAAAGGTGCAGATTATTCCCCCCTGGTGGAAGCCGGCCGGGGAAAAGTCAAAAGCGCCGTTTTTCTGGGTGAAGCCCGAGGGCTTCTGAGAGCCTCTTTTGAGGGCAGGATTCCCTTTTCGGAAGCTCGGGATATGGATGAGGCCGTATCCCTCGCTTACTCAAAGGCGAAGCCCGGCGACGTGATACTCCTGGCACCGGCCTGCTCCAGCTTCGACATGTTTTCAGACTATGCACACAGGGGAGCCGCATTTAAAGCGGCTGTGGAGAGGCTTATTCATGAATGAGGCGGAATCCACGAACGGGGGCTACGATTACATGATCCTGATCCCGACGATTTCCCTGATCGCCCTGGGCCTGGTGATTGTATACAGCGCCAGTTCCCACCTGGCCGAATACAGGCTGGGGGACAGCTATCACTATCTAAAAAAGCAGGCCGTTTTCTGCGTTCTGGGAATCGTGATGATGATCCTGGGCAAGCACATCCCCTGTCCCTTGTACCGGAAGTTGGTCTACCCCTTGCTTCTGCTCAGCGTCTGCCTCCTCATTGTGCTCTTCGTTCCGGGCGTGGGTTACAAGGTAAGCGGCGCTTACCGATGGCTCAGATGGGGGGGATTCTCCTTTCAGCCATCCGAGCTGGCAAAACTGTCTTTGGCCATCTACATGGCATACTCCATGGCGCGGAAAGGGGAAGACATGGAGTCGTTTTCCAAGGGCCTTATTCCCCATCTGTTCGTCACTGGCGCCTTCATGCTCCTTATTGTGTTTCAGCCGGATCTGGGGACAGCGGTCATCATCGGGTGTTGGCTTCTCATCGTCCTGTTCGTGGGGGGCGTGAGACTCGTCCATCTGATGGTCGTCGTTCTCTCAAGCCTTCCGGTTCTTCTCTGGCTGATCCTGAGGGCTGACTACAGGTTGAAAAGATGGTGGGCCTTTCGGAATCCCTGGGAGGATCCTCAGGGCATGGGCTTTCAGATTATCCACTCCTTCCTGGCTTTCGGGTCAGGAGGATTGTGGGGGGCAGGTTTGGGCAACAGCATGCAGAAGCTGTTCTATTTGCCGGAACCCCATACGGATTTCGTTTTACCCATTGTGGGAGAGGAACTGGGCTTTGTGGGAGTGGCGGTCACCATCCTTCTTTTCAGCGTGCTCCTTGTGCGCGGGATCAAGGTGGCGCTCAACGCCTCCGACCTCTATAGCAGCTACCTGGCCTTTGGCCTGACCACGTTGATCGGGCTCCAGGTGTTGGTCAACATGGGGGTGGTCCTCGGGCTTTTGCCCACAAAAGGACTCGCATTGCCGCTGATCAGCTACGGGGGATCGTCCTTGGTGATCAACTTATTCTGCATAGGGATCCTGTTAAACATCTCTTCGAGGAGGTAATGGAACCCGGGAGTCGACAGCGGTTTTCCAGGGTGCGTTTCATGGTCGCGGGAGGCGGCACGGGGGGACATTTGTTTCCGGGTATTGCTGTGGCAAAGGAATTGGAGACGAGGTTTGAAAAGGTGCATGTCCTCTTTGTGGTAGGACACGACAGGATGGAGCAGGGGATCCTTTCCCGCTACGGCTATGAGGCAAAATCCATTGATGTGGAAGGCCTCAAGGGTCGTGGCTGGGGAAGAGGGATCACCGTTCTTTTCAAGCTGCCGAAGAGTTTCTTTCAATCCATGTCCATTTTGAGGGAATTTTCGCCGAACGTGGTTCTCGGGATGGGCGCTTACTCCGCAGGACCACTCTGCCTCGCGGCGAAACTGATGGGCATTCCAACGGCGATCCATGAGCAGAACTCCTATCCGGGTTTTACAAACCGGCTTCTTTCCGGGCTCGTGGATCGCGTTTTCATCTCCTTTGAGGAGAGCAGGGACAAAATCAAAAAAGCAACGCGCGTGGTTCTAACGGGGAATCCTGTGCGGGACGAGCTTTTCGGGGTCTGTGAGAAAGGGCGGCATGAAAAGAAGGAGGAAGGAAAAAGCTTCACCCTCCTGGTGGTCGGGGGCAGCCAGGGTGCCCGGATTTTCAATGCTCATCTGCCCCGGGTCCTTTCCCTGATGAAAACCAGGGGAAAGGAACCGGAGGTGATCCACCAGACCGGCAGGGCGGACTACGAGAGAGTCAAGGAAGACTACCTCAGGAAAGGCTTAAAAGGAGAGGTATTGCCGTTCATCGACGACATGGCCGGGGCCTACCGCCGCGCCGACCTCGTGGTGGCAAGAGCCGGGGCAACGACCATCTTCGAATTGGCCGCCCTAGGCAAGCCTTCTATCCTGGTCCCTTTTCCCCATGCGACCAATGATCACCAGAGGATTAATGCCCTCACTCTCTGCAGGGCGGGTGCCGCAGAGATGATCCTCCAGAAAGAGTTCACAGCCGAAAGGCTTGCGGATCTCCTGGAGAAATTCATGGAGAACAGGGAGCCGCTGAAGGTAATGGCCGAGAAGGCAAAGAAAATGGGGCGGCCCGATGCGGCCTGGGTCATCGTGGATCAACTGGTGGAGATGATGAGGTAGGGGACGCGTTCTCCCAAGGAGAATCCTTTTCAGGAAAACGCCGGCGAAGGAACTGAGTGAGCCATGCAGAAGTTCGGCAAGACGAAACGCATCCATTTCGTAGGAATCGGCGGCATCGGCATGAGCGGCATCGCGGAGCTCTTGATCAATTTGGGGTATGAGGTTGGAGGTTCCGATGTCAGGATCAGTGCAATCACAGAGAGGCTGGCCTCTCTGGGGTGCCGTGTTTTTTTGGGCCACAAGCCCGAACATGTGAAAGGCGCCGACGTGGTTGTTTTCTCCTCGGCCGTGGCCCCGGACAATCCGGAGATCCTGGAGGCAAGGAACCGCTCCATACCGGTGATCCCAAGGGCGGAGATGCTCGCCGAGCTCATGCGTATCAAATACGGCATTGCTATCGCAGGCGCCCACGGCAAGACCACCACAACCTCCATGGTGGCTTCGATTCTCATGTGCGGCAAGCTTGACCCCACGGTTGTCATCGGAGGCAGGCTCGACATCTGGGGCGGCTCCAATGCAAAACTGGGCCAGGGAGAAATCCTGGTGGCCGAAGCCGACGAAAGCGATGGATCTTTTCTAGCCCTATCTCCAACTATTGCGGTGGTGACCAACATGGACCAGGAACACCTGGACCACTATGGAAACATGGAAGCCCTCCGCCAGACCTTTGTTCAATTCATCAACAGAGTCCCTTTCTACGGCAGCGCGATTCTCTGCCTGGACAACGAAGAAATCCAGGGAATCATTCCCAGACTGAAAAAAAGATATCTCACCTACGGCATGGCATCGCAGGCGGATCTGAAGGCCAGGGATGTGGAAAAGGAGAGGCTGGGAGTGAGCTTCGAGGCCCTCTATCACAACCGTCCCCTGGGTCGCATTTTCGTGGGAATGCCGGGTGAGCACAATGTGCTCAATGCGCTCGCTGCTGCGGCTGTCGGGCTCGAGCTGGACCTGGGCGTGGAACTGATCCGGGAGGGGCTAAGAACTCTGGGCGGGCTTGAGAGACGATTTCAGGTGAAGGGGGATCTGGGTGACCTGCTTGTCCTGGACGATTACGGTCACCATCCGAGCGAAATTCTCGTCACCCTCAAGACCGCCAAGGAGTGCTGGCCTGACAGGCGCCTTATCGTCGTTTTTCAACCCCACAGGTACACGCGTACCAGGGCCGCATTCGATCGTTTCGTGCTCAGTTTCAATGAGGCGGATATGCTCCTTGTGACCTCCATTTACTCAGCGGGAGAGAGCCCCCAGGAAGGTGTAACCGGTCAGTGGCTGGCTGCCGGCATCAAGGAACACGGCCATAAAGAGGTGGTTTTCTGCCCCACGCAGGAAGAGGTCCTCGGCACCCTGCTCTCCCTTCTGCGTCCCGGTGATCTGGTGATGACCCTCGGCGCGGGCGATATTTATCGGGTGGGTGAGGAACTCTTGAGGAGGCTCGGAAGCGAGGCGGGAAGCTCCTGATTTGGGGAGAGGGTTTCGATCTGCGAACTGACGGGGAGATGGACACACAGCAAAGAGAGGAACTGGTGAGGCGATTCGGAGACCACATCCAATTTGACCGTCCCATGGCCCACTACACCACCTTTAGAGTCGGCGGGCCTGTGGAAGCCGTCGTGGGCGTGCATGAACTGGAAGAGCTGAGACATCTTGTCGTGTATCTTTATCTGAAGCGAATCCCTTATCTGGTTTTGGGTTGGGGCAGTAACCTGCTGGTCAAGGACGAGGGTCTCGAGGGGGTTGCCATCCTGCTCACGGGCTCTCTGGCCAAAGTGGAGGAAATCAATCTTGAGGATAGGACCCTCTTGGCGGGTGCGGGTCTTTCCCTTTCAGCGCTTCTCAAAACCTGTCGTGACAAGGGATTTGGAGGGCTGGAGTTCCTTGCGGGGATCCCTGGTTGTCTTGGCGGTGCCGTGGCCATGAATGCAGGCGCTTTTGGAAAAGAGATCGGCCCTCGGATTCGCGAGATCCAAATACTCACGCCCGATGGCGAGCTCGTCGTGAAAGACCCCTCCGGACTCAGATATACCTACAGGCATTTGGAGATAGGGAAAGGAGACGTGATCGTCCGGGTTCGCCTTCATTTCGATTTGGAGGCCAAGGAAACCGTGGCGGCTCGGATCGGTGACCATCTGAAGAGGAGAAGGAGGAGCCAACCGCTGGAGTATCCGAGCGCCGGGTCCGTCTTCAAGAACCCCCCCAACGCTTATGCGGGAAGGCTTATTGAGGAGGCAGGTCTGAAAGGGGAAAAAATCGGTGGCGCCGTGATTTCCCATAAGCACGCCAATTTCATCGTCAATACGGGAGGGGCTACGGCAAAGGACATCCTGGCTCTTATGGAGCTGGCGCGGAACAGGGTGAAAGAGAGGACGGGTATCCTCCTGGAGACGGAAGTGAAGATTGTGGGGAAATGAGGAATGAAAAAACCACCGGGAAACTACCCTGCGCCGACAAATCGGCCGGTGAATAAAAAGAGGAAAGGAGCTTCGCCCTTCAAGGCTCGCGCGATCCGGGTGCCTTGCTCTTTTCTCTTGAAGGTGTTTCTCATGGTGATGTTCGTGGGAACCCTGAGCCTGTCCTTTATATGCATTTATAGACACCTGCTCACATCCCCCTACCTGAGACTAAAAGAGGTGCAGGTCAGGGGGGTTGACGGGAAGATGAAGGATGAACTCATCGGGATGTGCGGCTTGAATTTTGACGCGAGCCTTTTCGCCTTGAGACTGGAGGATGTGAAACGCAGGGTAGAAAGTCACCCGGAGATCCGGTCCGCAAAGGTGGAGCGGCGCTTTCCCCATACCCTGATCATTCATGCGGAAAAGCAGGAGGTTTTCGCTCTGGTGGTCATGGACAGGATCCGCTGCATGAATCAATTCGGGGAGATTTTCAGGGACCTCGGCGAATCTGAAAGCATGGACCTTGCGCTCGTCACGGGCGTGTCCAGGGAGAAGGCAACCCTCGAGGCACAGCTTGACAGGGCACTGCAAATCATGAGGCTTCTTGAAGCGGAAAAGGGAGCTTGGTCGCTGGATCAGCTCTCTGAGATTCATATGAGGCAAAATGGAGGCATATCCGTTTACTTCAACCATCTGAAGGCTGAAATCAACCTGATGCAGGATTTCCCCGCCACGGAGGGATCTCGGCAAAGCGGGGGGCTCCAGGAAGGTCAGGCCCTGGCCGAGCCTGCAAAGGAAATAGACCTCCCCCGCAAGCTGGATCGGTTGAAAAGAGTGGTGAATCACCTGCGCAGTGCGGGTCGTATCCATCAGGTGGGGCGAATCGATTTGAACTACGGGGACGGAGTTGTCGTCTCCTTCCTCAAGAAGACAGTGACCCTGGATGATATCCGCGGAGTAGCTTTTGCCCCTGAGAGGGTGGAGCCGGCCCTCAAAAGCGGCTTCAGAGTTTCTGGGTAGCAAAGGAAGACAGAGGGATCTGGAAAATGTCTGGAGAAATCATCGTTGGATTGGACATCGGAACTACCAAGGTCTGCGCCGTGGTGGGTGAACTCCGCCCTCAGGGGGTTGAGATCATTGGAATGGGCAGCCATCCTTCAGAAGGTCTCAGAAAAGGAACCGTGATCAACATCGGCAGTACGGTGAATTCCATCAAAGAGGCGGTGGAGGAAGCCGAGACCATGGCCGGATGTGAAATCAGTGCGGTGTACGCCGGTATTGCAGGAGGGCACATCAAGGGATTTAACAGCCAGGGGGTCATCGCCCTCAAGGAGAGAGAGGTCACCAAGAAGGAAATCGACCGGATCATCGAAGCTGCGAGCGCTGTGGCCATCCCCCTGGACCGTGAGGTCATACACGCCATTGTCCAGGAGTTCATTGTGGACGGCCAGGACGGAATTTTGGATCCCCTTGGAATGTCCGGCGTTCGGCTGGAGGCAAGGGTTCACATCGTCACCGGTGCCGTGACCTCCGCCCAGAACCTCATCAAGTGCGCCAACCGCGCCGGGCTCGATGTCTGCGATATCGTTCTTCAGTCCGTCGCTTCCAGCGAGGCGATTCTGTCCAAGGAGGAACGCAACCTGGGCGTGGCCCTTCTTGACTTTGGAGGAGGAACAACCGACATGGCCGTCTTTTCCAGGGGAACCATCAAACACACTTCGGTTTTGGCCCTGGGTGGGGACAACCTGACCCATGATATCTCGATGGGACTCAGAACGGCCAGGGTGGAAGCGGAGAGGATAAAAATCAGATACGGATGCGCGCTATCGTCCATGATCGGAAGAGAGGAAACCATAGAAGTCCCCGCAGTTGGGGGAAGGATGCCGAGAACCCTTTCAAGGCAGGTTCTGGGAGAGATTCTGGAGCCCCGGGTCGAAGAGATCTTCACCTTGCTCTATGCGGAGTTGGTGCGATCCGGACTTGAAAATGCAATCACTTCCGGGGTGGTGGTCACCGGAGGCTCGGCGGAGTTACCGGGGATCAGCGAACTGGCGGAGCAGGTCTTCAATTGTCCGGCCCGCGTCGGCTACCCCCAGGGGATCAGCGGGCTGGTGGAAGTTGTCAACAAACCCATGTATGCGACAGCCGTTGGCCTCGTGCTGTATGGGGCCAGGGCGGGGAAAAGGGCGAAGCATTTCAGGATACGGGATAGGAACATCTTCAACCGCGTCATGGGAAGAATGAAGAAATGGTTCAGGGACGTGATCTGAGCTTTCTTGGCCATGGATTGTGCCCGTTCACTCGCTTCCACCAGGCTGACAGAAGCTCAGAAGCCCTTTTGCGGGGCAAGCAGGGTGAACGGCTGAACCGCCTTACCCGAGCAGGGCAGGAGGCCACATGAGAATTCCACAGTGAAAAGGCAGGAAACGACCCCGGTGTCGTTCCTTGGATTCAACCAAAGACCCAACAAAACCAGAAGAAATTAGGAGGGACGTCATGAAGTTCGAATTTGTGGAGCAAAAACAGAGGTACCATGCCAAGATCAAAGTGATCGGCGTGGGGGGCGCAGGCGGCAATGCCGTCAATACCATGATTGCCTCCGAGTTGAGAGGCGTGGATTTTGTCGCGGCCAACACGGACTGCCAGGACCTTGATCGATCCAGTTGCTCCTTCAGGATTCAGCTGGGCCCGTCGATCACCATGGGACTCGGTGCGGGTGCAGACCCGGAAATGGGGAAGAAATCAGCCGAGGAAAGCGTCAATGACATCAGGGAGGCCGTGGAGGGGGCGGACATGGTTTTCCTCACCGCAGGCATGGGAGGCGGCACCGGGACAGGCGCTTCCCCCGTGATCGCCAAAGAGTGCAGGGCCGTGGGTGCACTTACCATCGGGGTCGTGACCAAACCATTCAAATTCGAAGGGGAGCGGCGGATGAGGAGAGCCCTGGAGGGAATCGACAACCTCAAGGAAGTGGTCGACACATTGATCGTGATTCCCAACGAACGCCTGAAGAGCCTGGGCAGCAAGAGTACCACATTCAAGGATCTCATCGCGCGAGCCGATGAGGTGCTGCTGAAGGCGGTGAAAGGAATTTCGGACTTGATCATGAGCAGCGGTTTTATTAATCTGGATTTTGCGGATGTGAGAAAGGTGATGGAAAACATGGGGACCGCGCTCATGGGAACCGGAAGAGCCGGGGGCGAAAACAGGGCCATGGAGGCGGCACAAATGGCCATTAACAGCCCGCTCCTGGAAGACATCTCCGTCGACGGCTCTCAGGGGCTTCTCATGAACATCACCGGGCCTTCCACGATGACCATGGATGAAATCGATGAGGCATCCAGCTACATCAAGGGGGAAGTGCATCCGGACGCCGAAATTTTCTGGGGCGTGGTTTTTGATGATTCCCTGGGCGATCAGGTCCAGGTGACGGTGATTGCAACCGGCATCGACAAAAAGGAACCGCGTCAGAGCAAGATTGTCAAGATCAGGGATCTGACGCCGGAGGAGCTTCAAGCCGATTGGACGGTGAGGGTGAATGGAACGAATCTGGATACCCCCACGTACGCAAGACAGGGCAAGAAGATCCTGGAATCCTCTTCGGAACCGGAGGCGAACCAGGGGAAGAAAGGCCTTCTCAATAAGTGGCAGCACCTGAAAGATGGCCTGGATTACCCCACGTTTCTTCGGGCAAAGGCGGACTGAGATCTTGCGAAGCGAAGAGATGTCTCGCCGCATCGCTCCACGTTTTGATTTGTTGGGTTCGAGACATGACGGGCGACATTGTTTCCCTTTATCGCGCGAGATTGGACAAGGAGAAGGGAACGGTAAGGAAAGAGTGGGGGGGCAGGCTGCCTGTGGCCCTTGTCTACCCCAATTTCTACCGCCTGGGCATGTCAAATTTGGGCTTTCAGGTTGTTTACCGGTTGTTCAATGATAGACCCGATGTGGTTTGCGAGCGTGTTTTTCTGCCCGACGGTCGAGAGACGTCCCTCTACCTGAAGGCGGGAAAACCGCTCCTGTCCATGGAATCGCAGGCGCCTGTCCATGAGTTTGATCTCATCGCCTTTTCTCTCTCCTTTGAAAATGACTACCCCAATTGCCTGAAGATCCTGGATATGGCCAGGATTCCGCTTCTCGCCGAACAGAGGCCGGACCGATGCCCATACGTTATGGCAGGAGGAATCTGCAGCTTTCTAAATCCTGAACCCCTGGCCCCTTTCATGGATCTTTTTCTCCTGGGGGAGGCCGAGGGAACACTGAATGGGTTTATCGATCTCATCGTGGCTGCCAGGGGAAAAACCCCCCGGAGGAGCCAGTTCCTGGAGAGGCTTGCCAAGAGCGGGCAGAGAGGGCTTTACGTCCCTTCCCTCTACCAACCGGAATACCATAAGGAGGGGACTCTCAAATCATTCCTGCCACAAAAGAAGGGTGTCCCTGAAAAAATTCAAGTGATGCCCGATGATATTGAAGACAAGGAGGTCGCCTTCTCCCTCATCACCACGCCGGAGACCGAGTTCGGAAACAAAGTCCTCATTGAACTGGGCAGGGGATGCGGAAGGGCTTGCCGATTCTGTGCCGCAGGGTACGTGTACCGCCCACCCAGGGTGCATCAAGAATCCGCGCTTCTGGCGATTGCGGAGAGAGCTCTGGAAAGTGTTGACCAGGTAGGCCTCATCAGCACATCGGTATGCGACGTCCCCGGCATAGACCGGTTGACCGGTTTCCTCCTGACCAGGGATTGTTCTTTTTCCGTCTCCTCCCTGAGGGCGGACAGCCTCAGCGAACAGTTCCTGGAGAATCTGAAAAGGTCGGGGCAGAAAACCGTGACCATAGCCCCGGAGGCCGGATCCGAGAGAGTCCGGAAGGTCATTAACAAGCATCTCACGGAGAGGCAGATCAGGGAGGCTGTCAGTAGAATTGCCAAGACGGGGGACTTCTCCATCCGGCTCTACTTCATGATCGGCCTTCCCACGGAGACGAGGGAAGACCTTGTGAAAATCGTGGATCTGACCAAGGCCGTCAAACACCACATGGTCAAGGAATCTAGAGGTCGGGGCCGTATCGGGCAAATCAAATTGAGCGTCAACTGTTTCGTTCCAAAGCCATTTACTCCCTTCCAGTGGTGTTCCATGGAGCCCGTTTCCACCCTAAAGGAAAAGCAGAAGTGGCTCAGCAAGGCGCTGGCAAGAGAAGGGGGCATCGCGGTCAATACGGACGTTGCCAGATGGGCGTACGTGCAAACGCTTCTATCGGTGGGTGACCGCAGGGCGGCCTCCATTCTCCAACTCGCCCACCGGTTGGGAGGAGACTGGTCAAGAGCGCTGCGCTCCTCCGACGTGAACCCTGACTTTTTCGTGCACCGCACCAGGGCCGTGGAGGAAATGCTACCCTGGGACTTTCTGGATCACGGGATCCTGAAAAGCCATTTGATCAGGGAATATGAACTGGCCCTCAGGGCGGAAGAATCGGATATCTGCCGGGTAGGCGAATGCTACCGCTGCGGGGTTTGCAAGAAGAAATCCTGATTTCTGGAGAGGATCGGAAGAGAAGGAAAAACAAACCCTTTTTCCCGGCCTTGCGTGGGCCCGAGGTGAACCCTGAAGGCGGTATTTTTCCCGGGCTTTTTGTCCCCGGGACCTCAGTCATCTCATTTCATCCGCTTCGCAATGGCCTGTGCGGCGACAATCCCGCTCGTGGAAGCCTGTAGAAGGCCCCGCGTGATTCCTGCTCCGTCCCCGATGGCGAAGAGGTTTTTCACTCCGGTTTCCAAGTCTGCGTTGACCTGGATCCTGTTGGAGTAAAACTTGACCTCCACACCGTAAAGAAGGGTGCGCCGTGAATGGACACCCGGAGCCAGCCTATCGAGTGCTTGGAGCATTTCGATAATGCTGCGCAGATGTCGATAGGGAAAAACAAAGCTCAAATCGCCGGGCGTGGCTTCCCGAAGCGTGGGCCGGGTCAGACACCGATCCAGTCGTTCTTTGGTGCTTCGCCTGCCTGAGGAGCTCTTTCAATGCGGTCTTGTCGAAGAATTCGCCCAAATGCCCTCCCACCTCCGTGGAAGGGGTCAATTTTCCATCGCTGTACGCACCGGCACCGCCCCATTTCTTGCCATTGCATTTGATTGAGGGGAACCGGGTACGGCTCCCCTCCTGAGGGAGACCTCATGGGGTCTTTCGGCTCGGTTTTCTTGGCCAGGTCGTTGGAGGGATCCCCCGGGATCATATCCGCATCCCCCAAGTGAACCAGGAACGTTTCCCTTTTCGGTCTCAGGGCTTCTATGAAATGAAGGGCTCTCTGAAAGCTCATGTGATTGGGCCGGTTGCGTGCGGACTCATGGAACCAGAACTTTCAAAAAGAGATCCCCTCGTCTCCGGCTGTCCATCGCCTTTCCCAGGCCTACAAGGCGCAGGTTGCTGCCCTGCCTGATCCCAAGGGGAATGGTCACCCGGAACAGGCGCTTTAAAATCCTCAAGCATCTGGGTCTATGGGAAATCAAACAAAGGCCGCCGCCGAAGCCCGCCGAATACAGCATCGACTTTTCCGTGTAAGAAAAAAAAGTAAGAAAAAAAAGGGACGTTCGTGAAATGCTGACATTCGCATCTCCCTTTCGGGTTCCACAGATCAAAGAACTGCGCTTTCTATCCGCCCTGGGCATTCCCCCCAAAAGCACTCCTTACACCGTATGGCGTAGGTCATCGCGGATTTCTGTAGGGTCGGGGACGTTCCTCGGATTTACGGTTTAGCGATGAGGATTTATTTGGTACCGGATAAACATGGCATAAAAAACCATACCCTTTCAGCGGCGGTTATTATTAGTGGCAAAAACAGAGCATGGCATTCAGAATATCGATTATGAACTGAATATTATTGGCGGGAAAATTCCGGATGTCACGGACTCTTTAGCTGAAATTCGGGAAGAAAATTGTTGCAGAGGGATACCGGCCTGTTTTAGTCCAAGGCTCGTTAAATGGAAGTGCCGGAGAATGGTCATCATTAAGATCCAGGCGCAAAGGCAAGAGCAAGGATTAAAGACTTTGTATTTGCGCCATATGAATAATCCTAGGATCCGACGAACGTTCCCGAATCTGAGGTAGGCTTTTCATTTCCCCAACGGCTCTCCCTTTCCTTTCGGCAACACACTTCGGACAGCGGCACGGAGTTGTCTGGCGGAAGGCAGTTTGCCTTTCATTTCACCGGGCAGCCTTGATTGCAGCTCATAGGTCGCAACGCCGATGGGGTTGACCCTGGTGCGCAGGGCGTATTCCACTTCGATATCGTCCTTCTCGGCGCAGAGGATGACACCGATGGAAGGCTGATCATCAGGACCGCGTTCCTTGTCATTCAAAAGGTTCAGGTAAAAATCCATCTTGCCGGCATACTCGGGCTCAAAGGGCCCCACCTTCAGCTCAAAGGCTACCAGGGCTTTAAGGAAGCGGTGATAGAAGAGCAAGTCGATAAAATACTCTTTTTTGCCTAAAGACAGTCGGTGCTGACGGCCGATGAAACAAAAACCGTAACCAAGTTCGAGGATAAAGTCCCGCAGCCGTTCGATGAGCCGGTCTTCCAAGGCCCGTTCCGTGACCGTCTGGCGGATGCCGAGGAATTCGAGGTTGTAAGAACTTTTGAGCATCTCGTCGGCCTGTTCAGCCAAGTGCTCCGGCAAGGCGAGTTCAAAATTGTGGGTCTTTTTTTCCGTCACAGCCCGTTCATAAGCACCAGCCTTGATCTGGTTCAAGAGGACATTGCGGGACCAGCCAAGGCGGGCAGTAGCCTGAAGATACCAAAGCCGGGCTGTGGGGTCGGAGAGTTTGGCCAGAGCGTTGGCATGGTGACCCCAAGCTACAGTCGCGACCATTTCTCTCACAAGCTGTGAGAGATTTTCACCTTTCGGCGTCGGCTTTCCTTGTCGGGTCAATTCTCTCACAAATTGTGCGAGAAATTGCCCGTCGGTGTAATCCCGGTGAAACTGGCGCATCCGCCACACGTTCTGAGGAGAAAAACCGGTCGATCCGGGGAAAGCGGCCTTCAGATCGCGAGCCACCATCTCCACGACCGCATCGCCCCAGTTGTGGGTTTTCTGTTTTTCGTCAATCGCCTGGCCGATATCCCAGTAGAGCAGGATCAGATCGCGGTTAACATGGCGCGCCGCCGAAATGCGTGCGGCGGTGACGCGCGCCTTAAGTTCTTCAATGAAGCGGCGATAGTCTGGAGCGGCCAGAATGGCCTGATCCTTTTTCATTGGGCCAGTCCTTTCAACAACGCCTCAATCTTCTTCTCCAGCTGCCTGTTCTTTTTTCAGGTTCGTTAAGGAAGGGTATATTGGAATCAGCCTTGTACGTCAATAGATAATGGGGCACAATATGTGGGGTCGGGGACGTTTTTCGGATTTACGGTTCAGAGATGAGGATTTATTTTGTGCCGGATAAACATGGCATAAAAAACCATACCCTTTCAGCGGCGGATATTACGCATTAGTGGGAAAAGTAGAGCATGGCATTCAGAATATCGATTATGAACTGAATATTATTGGCGGGAAAATTCCGGATGTCACGGACTCTTTAGCTGAAATTCGGGAAGAAGGTGGTTGCAGAGGGATACCGGCCTGTTTTAGTCCAAGGCTCGTTAAATGGAAGTGCCGGAGAATGGTCATCATTAAGATCCAGGCGCAAAGGCAAGAGCAAGGATTAAAGACACTGTATTTGCGCCATATGAATAATCCTAGAATCCGACGAACGTTCCCGAATTTGAGGTAGGCTTTTCATTTCCCCAACGGCTCTCCCTTTCCTTTCGGCAACACATTTCGGACAGCGGCACGGAGTTGTCTGGCGGAAGGCAGTTTGCCTTTCATTTCACCGGGCAGCCTTGATTGCAGCTCATAAGTCGCAACGCCGATGGGGTTGACCCTGGTGCGCAGGGCGTATTCCACTTCGATATCGTCCTTCTCGGCGCAGAGGATGACACCGATGGAAGGCTGATCATCAGGACCGCGTTCCTTGTCATTCAAAAGGTTCAGGTAAAAATCCATCTTGCCGGCATACTCGGGCTCAAAGGGCCCCACCTTCAGCTCAAAGGCTACCAGGGCTTTAAGGAAGCGGTGATAGAAGAGCAGGTCGATAAAATACTCTTTTTTGCCTAAAGACAGTCGGTGCTGACGGCCGATGAAACAAAAACCGTAACCAAGTTCGAGGATAAAGTCCCGCGGACGTTCGATGCTTGACGAATTGAAAATGTATGCGGTATAAATTCGGGGTTGAGGGAAGCGTCTTGATTTGAATACCTGGGTCTATGGGAAATCAAACAAAGGCCGCCGCCGAAGCCCCCCGAATACAGCATCGACTTTTCCGTGTCACAGGTCCCCGCTTCAGATAATTGGCTCTATGTTGATCCTCAGTATCCAGAGACATACGCTGCCTGATTTCCGAAAAAAGGATCGGGATCAATGGGTTCCTTTACCTAAATCTCCAGCATTTCCAGCCCTACCAGCATCATAGTACAGCGTCAGTCCCGCCCCATATCATGGCTCGCCCTGAACTGAGAACTCAATTCTTAAGCTCCCCGTGCTGCCCCCAATATCCTGTGGTCACATTTTCCTTGACACCCAAGCCTGCTTCCCCTATATCCCCCCCTTAAAAAAGCGACTTCTTATCATCTCATCTCATCTCACCCACCGGTTGGGAGGAGACTGGTCAAGAGCGCTGCGCTCCTCCGACGTGAACCCTGACTTTTTCGTGCACCGCACCAGGGCCGTGGATGAAATTCTACCCTGGGACTTTCTGGATCACGGGATCCTGAAAAGCCATTTGATCAGGGAATATGAACTGGCCCTCAGGGCGGAAGAATCGGATTCCTGCCGCTTGGGTGAGTGCTACCGCTGCGGGGTTTGCACGAAGAAACCCTGAGCGGCGTGTGCGCTGCGCGGTGTTCAGGGCGAACCGTTCCATTCGCATGGACTCTCCCTTCAGAGCGAATCTGTCAACGGTCCAGCTCTGAGCAAATTCCCTACCTCCAACCTCGAACCTTTGAACCCTTGAACCGGTGCACGATTACAGACCGATTGAGCAGCCGACCCCACCGGTTTTTCTTTGGTCGTCAGAGGAGCTTAGGATCGTATTGATTTTTCAGAATATCCACTCCAGACCGACCCGGAAGTCTCTCCCGGCGGCATCCATGCGGCTGTGAGCCGTTCGATAGCGTAGATCAAAGATGTTTTCCAGGGCCAAAACCATCGTTAAATTTTTGGAAAGGTTCAAACCGCCTCTTATGTGGAAAACAGAATATCCTGGAAGCCCATAATCCCGAAGCAGACCGGAACCGGGGTCCTGGGGGTTATCGAGGTAGCCCACGTCGCTGTGCAGGCGCGCACTGCTTACCTCGTCATAACGGTCCACCAATTCCGCGACAAACTCCAGCCACCGGCCCGTTTTCGGATTGGGGTCGTCCCATCGTAATTTAATCAGCCCGCGCATGGGGTGGGTATGTCGCAGGGGTTCTTCCTCTCGTCCGGGGAATTTCTCCCTTCCTTTATTCCACATGAACCCGCCGGCCAGGCTGAAACCCGTCAGGCTTTTATGAAGATAGGCCAGATCAAATTCCAATTCGATTTCAACCCCTTCCACATAAGCCTCCCCGTTGGAAGCGACCACATAAATCGTTTCATCCGGCTCAATGGTGCCGCTACCGTCAAAATCATAAGATGTCATTCCGTTGTAAGAGCCAGGGACAGGTTGCTGAAAGTCACGGAATTTTGTGTAATAGGTGGAGATGCTTCCGTTGAAAGCAGGATAGCTGATCCGGGCGCCCACCTCGTAAGTGTCTCCTAAAATGGGATCCAGAAGACCATTCGGGGCAAGAAGACCGTAGCCCAGTTGTCGAAGACCGAAATTAGGCGCAAACAGCCGGTATCCTCTGTACCAGGATCCCACAAGATTCCAGTTTTCTGTTGCATGAAAAACCAGGCCAAGGCCCCCGGTGAGGCTATCTTTTCTGAACACACCGGGGTCCCGGGTGGCCACATTTTCAGGGGCCGTAGATCCGGGGATGGTGTAAAATACATTATCATCGGCACGGAATTTGAAGTAATCATACCTTGCGCTGGCGGTCAACGTGAAGGTTTCTCCGATGTCCCATTCGTCCTGCAAATAAACGCCAAAGTTGTGCCATTCGGTATCCGGCGATGCTTTCTGTTCACCGGTGGCAGGGGTGGTGATGGTGAACTGCTCGTCGTCGGGGCTTTCCGCAACATCCACATGATAGTGAAGACCCCAGGTAAAAAGATGCCCATGCCCCAAATCCTTGGTTGACGTCATGTCGGTGGAATAGGTCTCCCACAGGGCAACCCCCTTTTTCGGCTGATCAAGCCATTCTCTCTGGTCTTCCTTGTACTGGTAGTATGCGCGCCATTCAAAGCTGTCGGAGAATTCCAGTTCCCTCTCAGCCCTATAGGCCAGGGATAAGGCTTTCCGGTCATTGCTGTTCACCTCGTTGGGACGGTAGGATCGATAGACCTCGGGACGGTGGACCAGTTGGCTGCTCAAAGCCAGAAGATGGCCGCCGGAGATCTTATATTGACCGTTAAAATCAAAATTTTGGTCCTCCCCGCCGCATGGGGAAATCACTCCCACATCGCCACCGGCCCGCATGTCGTCCACATCGCGCATGGAAAAACCCATGATGTATCGCAAAGAAGGAAAAGCGCCCCAGTGTTCGAACCTCCCCAGTCCGTACTGGGCTGCGCTGCCGTAGGCCCCCTTGATTTTCCCGCCGAAGGCGTATCCTTCAGGGGTGAAATCGAATGGCGGCTTCTTCGTGATAAAATTAATCACGCCGCCCAAGGCATTGGATCCATACAGCACGGAATCAGGACCACGAACGACTTCGATCCTCTCAATGGATTCCGCGTCGACCTTGCCATACATATCATCACCGGCAAACCCACCTTCACCCCATAAGGAGGTGAGGCTGTTTCCGTCCACAAGGGCAAGGATATTCGCGCCGGATAGTCCTCGGATAACCGGGTCTGATGTGGTGGCGGTTCTTTTCTCTATCCAGACACCGATCCTGTCATCAAGGGTATCGAGCGATGAAAGCGTGTTCTTCTCTCGTATCTCTTCTTGATTGACGATTGTGACGGACCTGCTGAGATCAAAAAGGGTCGATGGCGTCTTGGTGGCGGTTACGACAATTTCGTCGAGAAAAAATGCGGGAATAGCGCTCGACCTTCCTTCTCCCTTTTCCTGGTTTTGATGTGCTTTCTCCTCCGCTTGAACGGAGGCGGACATGGTCAAAACGATCAAAAAGAAGGAAAAACAAATAAGCCGCTTCCGAGGTCTCATCCTCCCATCCCTTTTAACCTTCGTTCTCCGGGGCTTGCAGATGCGGTGATAAATTCCGGCTGAAACTGAGTGCAAATCAAGCGCTTCGAGAAGATCTGTTGCGTTTTCTCGACATCTTTAACGAGGCTGGGTGGCAAATTGGGGCACCCGCTAGAAAATTCAGAGATGTTTTTTGTGGCGCTAGGGTTGACCTGAGGATGTTCTCATTTCTGAAATTCTCTGAAGGATGTAGATAACATCGGCCATATCCAATCTTCCGTTCCCGTTCACGTCCCCCTGAGCACAGTAGTCTTTGTTGGGAAACCTCCTTGCGAGCGTTTGAAGAGCAAGGACAGCGTCTTTCAGGTCCACCGTCAGATCACAGTCCACATCTCCTTGAGCGACAAACGTGAGGCTGATCTCCCCCCAGGCAGAGACCTCGATGGTCTCCTTCATGGAGTTTTTCAGACCCTGCCGACTGAAATGGATCGAGGTTTCACCCGCCTTCCTGGGTATGAAATGAACCGAAAGGATCCATGCTTCTGCAGATGAGTCGACACCGGCCACATCTCCTGACCGGGTCAGCCCGACAACCAGAGTTCCCGGAGCATCATCCTCGAGCGCGGCACGGGCAATGGTGGGGTCACTGCCTGCGCTATTGAGAAGAAGCCCCTCCGTGATTTTGGGCTGTGAGCCCTCCTCGTCCATATCCGAATCCACCACCTGGAGGAAATCGGGATCGTAGATCAGGTCAAACGCCACGCCGTACAAATCGCTGACAGTGTCTACAGACACCCGCAAACTGAACTCAACCCCAACCACTTGCTTCGGGTCGGCATCCACATACACGGTGGCGCCGGAACAGGGGCTGATCCACACGAGCTGCATACAAGCCAGGATGGACATGAGAAGAACAGGGAAAAAGCTCCCCCGCGCCTGATCATGAGAGGTTATTCGATTCAGCGGTTTCATTTTGTGGCTCCATCAAGTGTCAGTGTTCATCGGTATGGACCCGCGAGGGCCATCCTCGCCTGAGAATAGTGGTTCAAATCCTGTTTCTTGGTCATCGCCCAGCCTCGCCGCAAAAGGGTCCGGGTGGCCGCAGCGTCCTACCTAGTCGTTGTTCACACGAATTCTAAAGGAATACGACCCCACCTGATCGGTTAAGCTTGCCTGGTTGATGGTGATCAGATGCTCGCCGTTGGAAAGCCTCGTGGTATCCAACAAATAGGTGTATGGGGTTTGGGCATGCTCCTCTTCGTCAAACCTCTGGTTATCCACAAAAACGATGATTTCGTATCTTGATTCCATGAAATTGGGCATGCTTTCGGGTGCCACCTCAATGACGAGGGGCATTTTCCCCGAAAGGCGCGTGAGCGGTTTCTGAGCCAGATCCGTCGACCTGTCTCCGGCATGATACACCTTGAATCTGGGCGATACGTTCAAGGATCTGCGGACCAAAAACTGGGAAGATATTCCCTGGTCGGCCCTGCTCACGGCCGCCTTTCGAACCCTTCCATGGGAGATGAGCTTTTTCGAACCACTCGATTCACCCAACACGGCTCTCCGGACTTGAGACCGGCCGTCGTATTCCTTTCCGGTGCCTTGGACCAGGATGCTATTCTTGGGAAGCATGAACCCTCTGATGGTGATGTGACATCCAGGCTCTTCCATCGCCTGGATCGTGCCTGTCTCGTCCATTCCGTCCCATGTTTCAACGTGATTTCCCGGAGGCACAGGCTTCCAATCCAGAATGGTTTTGAGCAAAGGCCCTTGATGGATTCCCGCTCTGATGCTGATTCTGGAAGGGACCGGAACCGTGTAATGAATCCGGTACCCCTGATCTGAGCGTTCGATCCTGAGGATTTCCACGTTCAGGATCTCTCCTCCGGATACCTGGGTCGGGTCGTACACCACCTCCTGCCCGCTGCCGTTTACGGCTGCAATCCCGAAAAGATACGCCTCCTCCGGGACAAGAACTCCTCCCTCGTCTCGGCCATCCCAAAAGAAGGTATTTACGCCCGGGGGCCTCGTCACCCCATCGGCAATACATCGAATCCCTTCGTAGTCGGGGTTGTAGATATGCACCGTGACCTTCGCTTCCTCATTGAGGCGAAAGGAGATCCCCACGTCCTCTCCCGCTCTCAACGTCACCCGGTTCGTTTGTACGCCCTCGATCAGGGGGCCCTTCTCCGACGCAAACACCCCGTTCCCCAGAGCGAGCGGGATGAGAAATGCGAGGGAGAGCATGCAAAAAGCGTCCCTGGATTTACGATTTCCCGTATAAAGTCCCATCACCATATCCTTTCAATTCGTTCTACCTGGCCCAGAAGGGATCTATGCACGTCTTTCCCAATGTGGTCAGGAGCCTCGGGTGACCCCCCGCAACCGTAAGCACCCATAATTCTTTCTTGCCCGTCCTCGTTGAAACAAAGGCGAGAGCTCTGCCTTCGGGAGACCATGCGGCCTCTCCGTCAAAGCCCGGACAGGCGGTCAGTGGCCTGTGTTTGCCGCTTTTCGAGGAGAACAGCCAAACATCGTAATTACCGGCTTTGTTGGAGGTGTAAGCAATCTCCTCTCCCGCCGGGGACCAGACGGCATCGAAGCTGTCCGCGGCGTGATCGGTGATCCGCTGAAAGGTATGCTTGGCCAAATCCAGGACTCCGATTTCCTCCACCACGCCGAGGAGCTTATCCCGGTGGAACTCGGTATAAAGAAGTTTCGTGCCATCGGGTGAAAAGGATGGGTAGAGCCTCATGGGGGGGAAGGTGGAAATCCTCTCAGGTTCTCTCCATGCTCCATTCTCCCGCTTCATGAACCATATTTCGCTCTCGTCGGCAGGAAGGACCCTGTACTTGACAAAAACGATTCCCTGTCCATCGGGTTTCCATGCCGGCTGTCCGTAAATCCCGATAGGCAGCGGGATGGTTCGCCGATTCGACCCGTCGGCCTCCATCATGGAAATGCCCCGGTTTTGGTCCACGAACAGGATCTCTCTTCCATCGGGCGACACGGCAGGCGAGCGCTCATCCTCCGGCGTGGAGGTGATCTCTCTCAGCTCCGTTCCATCGGGTTTCATGCTCCACACGTCCCAGTTGCCTGCCATGGATGAGCAAAAAAAGATTCGTCCGCTTTCCATGGCCATCACGTGGCTCTGAAGCAAGACCAGAAGAAAAAATACCACCCTTCCGGCGAATCCAATCATTTTTCCTGGAGTTCCTTGATTTTTTGTATCCAACGATTTGTCTCTTCCCGCTTTCTCGAAAAGGAGAAGCCCGAAACAAGCTCCAGACCGTTTTCTCTCCAGTGGATCTTCAGTACGGGTAAACCCGTCCACTTCCCCGCATGCCATCTGCCAAGCTCGACTCCGGTGATCTTATGGAAGGGAATATGCTTGGTCTCCTTTGTCATATAGCGACGAAAATGAAGGCCCTCACCATCAACCCACACTTCGGAGTTGCCCCTGCTGAGCCAGCCCTCTCCGGTGTAACGTCGCCACCATGACTTCCCTCTGGTGGTCCCGTAGTAGTAGCCGTTCTTTGTCTGCAGAGCCTGTTCGGATGATCCGTTCATGGGCCTCCTTCGCTTTCAAGCATAGCGGCCGCGGCTACCCGCTCCACAGGATCGCCTCCCTGAGCACCGTCTCCACCCTGTCAGCGAGCCGGATCGTGATACCCCTCCTGACCTCCTTTGGAATTTGTTTGAGGTCCGGCTCGTTTTCCCCGGGTAAGAAAACCGTTCCAATTCCCGCCTGCCATGCCCCCATGACCTTATCTCTGATTTCACGCACACCCAGGACCCTGCCGTGAAGGCTGATCTCGCCGGTCATGGCCACGTCGCCCCTGACCGGCTTTTTGGAAAGGGCGGAGACGAGCCCGGTGACGATGGCCAGGCCTGCGGAAACTCCGTATTTGGGAGCCGATCCCTTCAGCATGTGCAAATGCAGGTCGCGGGTCTTGTGGAAGTTCTCCTGGATACCGTACTCTGCCACGCACGTCCGCACATAGTCCCTTGCTACCATGGCGGACTCTTGAAATATCTTGTCCGTGTTCCCGGTAAAGATGAGCTGTCCTTCCCCCGGAAGAGCCAGCATTTCCAGAACGAGCAGGCACCCACCCTTTTCGCTGCGCCCCAGCACCCTCACGATCCCCGCCTCGTCTTTTCCGGCTTCCATGTAACCATCAACCTTCGCGGGTCCAAGATAGAAAGGAAGGTGATTCCTGCACACCCTGATTTTGTGATCGCCGCCTCTTTCATTAAATCTGACGGACGCCCTTTTGAAGATGACGCCCAGGTTTCTCTCCATTTCCGCAATTCCGGCTTCTCGCGTGTATTGTCTGATCACGCCGGAGAGCGCATTGTCTGAAATCGCCACATGGTCGCCCAGCCCAAAATCCCTGCATAGCCTTGGTATGATGAATCCCCTGGCGATCTTCATTTTCTCCCTTTCGCTATAGCTGGGGATGGGGATCACCATCAACTGATCCAGCAGGCCGGAAGGCACGGTGGACAAATTGCTGGCCGTCGCCACGAAGGTGATCTCCGAGAAGTCCACCGCGCTCGCCTGGTACCTGTTTTTTATGGCATAGTCCTGCGTGTAGCTCAGGACCTCCAAAAAATCCACGGAAGGGTTTCTCATCCCGGTCGTGTCTACCTTGTCCAAATTCTCAAGAAGGACAACGCTGTTGTCCGGGGCCCTACCGCCCAGGGCATGAACAATTCGACCGGCGATCGCATTGAGATCGGAACGTCTGTAACCCAGGACAGCTCCCTCACCGTTCCTCATGGTCCCGATGGAAATCCGCACCAGGGGCCAGGACAGGGCCGAGCAGAGGGAGAGCACCAGTGAAACCTTCCCCATCCCGCGAGGAGCCAGAAGACAAAGGATCTTATTGGCCGCATTGACTGTCTTGAGGTTCCGGAGAGCGAAGAATTCGATCAGCGCCTCTCGAACACTCTGGTCCACGAAAAAGTTGCTCTCAACGGCCCGCCGTAAGACTCCCATGTGGATTCTATGGTGGGGTCTGCCTGCGGCAGTCCGTTCCCTTGGCCCTCCGGGTGCTTTGAGATCCGGCGGATTCTCTACAATCTCCTGGAAAACATCGGACATGGTTCCCTTTCTTATCCTCTTGGTTTCAAAGGGCTATGGTCTGCTAAACAGTCGTCTTGCTACGTTTCGTATTTGCTCATTGCCGGATATGACCTCCACGACGATCCTGTCCATCTTGAACACAAGATTTACCTTTCCGACCATCTCCATGAGCGTTGCGTAAGCGTTCTCGGCACCCTCTTCCGTGCTCCACTCAATGTAGTTTACCTGGGCGCTTCCAGCACCGACAAAAAAAAGCTGGTTGATCATCGCATCAGCCCGGTGGCCGAATTTTGTTTCGAATTGCTTCAACTGCTCCCCGTAAACAAAGAACTCCTTGACCAGTCTCCAATCTTTGGGCACATCCGCCGGGGTAAGCTTGTTCCTTTGCAGTTCTGAGAGATCCAGCAAGCCGACCACGTCCTTCTTGAGCTGGCGATCTTCAGAGATGATTTCGACCACCACGTTCCCCTTTCTCACAAGGACATTTTGCGCTCCTACCAGTTCGACCATGCGGCGATAAACCTTGGCGGTTTCCTCTATGGATGGGCAGCCCACATAGTTCACACGAACCTGCATTCTGCCTTGAAATACAAGAATCTGGTTCAATATCTGGTCTATTTCAGCAGAAAATTCCCTTTCAAAACGTTCGATCCTGTCCTCCTGAATGGAGAATTCTTCGAGTAGCTTCCAGTCTTGCGGCAACGTTGCCGGCTGCAGCTTCAATTCCTCAAAGCTTCCCAGCCCCCATGCTCTCGAAAAAAGAACAAGAAGACCCAAGAGGGCCAGCATAGCTGTTTGAAATCCATTTCTCCTTTGATTATTCAAGCTGCTGAACATTTTTGTTTCCTCCCTTCAAAGAGCCTTCCGGAATCCGAGTACCGGTCGCACATCTTCTCGATTCTCTTCAGTTGTCTTTCCGACTCGACAACAATATCGATGAAGGCGGTTTGCCGGCGATCTCTGCTTTGGAGCATCTCCAGGACTTTCTCGTGAATATCAAGGCTCCAGGTCCCCAGAAGGTGATCCAGGGATCTCTGGCCTTCGGGATCCAGTTCTCTGCTCCTTTGAAGCAGCGGCAGCATCTTGGGACTGACCATGCCGGTCAGCCGGATAAATTCTCTAACCGAAGGATCCTGCCATCGGTAGGTGGCATGCCACCCGTTTCTGATCAAAATGCCCCTTTCGCGAAACAGGGTTTCCATGGGGGAACCTCGGTACACGCGCAATCCTTTGAAAAAGTGGAATTTATTACAGCAGCGGCCTTTGAGGAGCGAGCGCAGGTGCCGAATGTTCTCCCGGATCTGTTCCAAAGTGATGTAGGGCTCGTAGAGGATGAATCCCGGTCTGAAAGCGATTCCAAGGTCTTCCAGAACCCGGATCGCCTCCCTGTTTTGTTCCACCGTGGTCTCTTTCCTGTAAAGGTCCAAACTTTTTTGACTCATGGACTCCAGGCCGATGAAGACCTCCATCAACCCCGCTTGCTTCAGGAATTTGAAGAGGTCCCTGTCGATTTGATCCGGCCGGGTCGATACGGCGAAGCTTAATTTTAGCTTTCTTCGGATGATTTCCGTCCCGATTTCATAGGCCCTCTTCACGCCGGCGCTGCCCGGCCCGATGAAATTGCTGTCATAAAATGACACGGTTTCCACACCCCGGTCCTTCTTCAAGATCTCCATCTCGTCCACGATGTTGGAGGGCGACCTCCCCCTCCAGGCCGTGGTGCCCGAAGCCTTACCGAACTGGTTGATGCAGCAGAAGGAACAACGGGCAAAACAGCCCCGGCTACCTACCACTCCTGCCACGCCGCCGCCGCGCATGACTTCGGGAAGTAAATCCCTGGCCGGAAAGGGTAGCCTGTCCACGTCAGGAGGCCTCCGGCTTTCATTGATCATCACCGAGTCTTCTTCCCTGTATGCGAGGCCCTTGATGGGCCGCCAATCTCCTCCGCTTCGCAGGCATTGGGCCAGCTCAAGCAGGGTGTACTCCCCTTCCCCCCGGATGACGGAATCCACCTCCCTCAGGTTGGTGAGGAGCTCTTCTGTGATGAGCGTAGGCAGATAACCGCCGAATACCACATGGGAGCTCACCTTCCGCTCCCGAATTCCCCGCAGGATTTCCACGGTGGCTTCGATGGTCCCTTCCAGAACGGAAAACCCGATCAGGGACGGGTTCGTCCGGCATATCCGGTCGATGGTCTGTGACACGTTCAGCTTGAGAAGATCCGCATCCAGGATATGCACATGGAAGCCCTCCGGGCGCAGCACCGAGGCGAGATAGCACAGCCCGATGCTCTCTTTACCGGCCATTTCCAGGCCTTCTTCAACGAAAGGAGGAACCACCAACAGGATCTTCACGACGTCCAATCCACTTTCAGATTTTTTTGACCGCAGCCTTGATCAAGCCTTTTTTGCCGACCTTTGAAATAAACCCGCAGACATCGCTCACCACGACATCTCTCTCTTCCGAACGCTCCTTCTGGATTTGATCCACGATCCACTCAATGGACTTCTCGCCGTCGAGCATCTCCCAGATCTTCCAGGCGTTGCCCTTGAGCTTGTAAAAGTTCTTCTTCACATCGTCGAAAATGAGGAAGCACTCTTCACCCTGAAAGAATTCCCTTCGGGTAATCACTTCAGGCATCTGCCTGCGCATGTAGCAGAGGTCTTTGATCTTCTCGTAAAAAGATAGATCCCGCATCTCGCCCTGCCTCCCCGTTCTAGTTCTCTGGTTCGGTGAGGGACTGATCGATCAGATCGAAGGTTTCATCCAGGTCCCTGCCTGTGAGGATCACATATTCCTCATCCCCCTCACCGACAAAACTCATGGGCGGCTGTGAGGCTCCAGGGGGGATGATCCCGGGCAGGGGTGTCACGTCCACCGCACAGGCATCCGGTGCGCAGACGTCTATAGGACAAGCGGTAAGTGCACAGGCGTTTGCAATGCACCCTGCAGCGCCGCAAGCGGCGGCTGCGCAAGCATCCCCGTCGCAGCCCGCCGCCAGACAGCCGGCGCCCGCGCAAGCCACATAGGCGCATCCCGCTGCCGCACAACCGGCTGCCGCACACGCATTTCCGCCGCAAGCGTTGTATGCGCATAGCGCTCCACCGCATGCGGCGCCGGCGCAGGCATCCCTGTGGCACCCTGCTCCCACGCAGCCACCCCCCTGGCAGGGCGCAGCGTAATTACACGCCGGGAAGGCACATCCCAAATCGCCGGGGCAGTTGCCTCCGAAATAAATGGGCTCGATATCCGAAATTTCATACATGGCCATGGTTACTCCTTTCTTTTGCTGCACCCTTGACGATTTTCATTTCGCCAGCGCCCGTGCAAGCACCGCTTCCGGCTCGTAGGTGCACCCCGCGTCCGGCGCGCCCATATCACCGTAAAGCGCGTAAGACAGGATTTTGCAGCCCGTTCTGCAATAAAACAGGTACGGACAATTTCGGCATTTTCCGCTCGGAGTCAGCGGATTCCGGTAAAGCTCCCACAATGGATCCTCCTCCCACAGATCCTTCATGCTGTGTTCTCTCAAAGAACCCACCTTCAATTCGGGAAAGTCGTACATGTAGGAACAGGGGTATACACTGGCGTCCGGGGCGATGGAGAAGCGCGTGGTTCCTGCGCCGCAGGCATAGCTCGGGGGCTCCCGGCCGGGCATGGGGACCATCTTGTCGCGGATGGACGCCGCGCTCCAGGGAAAAATGCACGCGTCATCCTCCGAAATGTGAAACTGCCCTACGAGCTCCTCCCTTTTTTGGGTCAGGAATTCAAAGAGCCATTCGCTCTCCTCGGGGGAGGTCTTCCATTCATCGTAAAAGCTGGGGTCAAGTGCGCGTCCCAGGGGATGGAGCCTCAACACCCGGTAGCTGTTGATATCGTTTTCCATCAAGAAAGGAATCATGGCGGGAATATGGGCATAGTTGTGACTGGTGAGGACCGTGTTCACCGTAGGCCTTATTCCCACATCCTGGAGGTTCCTGATTCCCTCCATGGTCTTCTTAAAACCGCCCGGAACCCCTCTCTGCCGGTCATGAACAGCCGGGTTGGGCCCGTCCAAGCTCACCTGGACCATGTCAAATCGCAGGTCAAGCAACTCGGCGAGCTTCCCGGCGATCTGCCCGGTAATCAGCGTGCCGTTGGAAAGAATGGCACTGCGAATATGATATTTCTTCGAGTACTCCAGGATCTCTAGAAAGTCCTTTCGTATGAAGGGTTCCCCTCCTCCGTAAGTGATCTCGATCACACCCAGGTCGTGGCACTGATCCATGATGTCTTTCAGTTCTTCGGTGCTCATTTCTTTCAGCCCGCCGCCGGACCCGGATGAGTCGTAGCAGAAAACGCATCTCATATTGCATCGGAACGTCGGGTCCAGATGGATGGTCAGAGGGGTCTTCAACGCCCTCACCTGACCCGTAAAGACCAGTCCCTCGAAGGAGGTTTTCCAGTTCGGGGTAACCGATGACCTTTGCAGGAGCTTGTCCTTCACGAACTGCGTCAAACTGGATATGGACCAGGAAGCCATATCCTCCGCCGATTCGGCAATGGAGATGCCGTACAATTCCTCCAGGCTCACGGAAATGTCACAAATCTCGATGGCATTGAGCCCCAGGGTCATCCCCTGAGTCCTCCCCATTGGAAGGTCATGGGGAATGTCCTCCTCCTGGAACCTGTTGTCCACCTTCTCATAAACCAGCGATGCAATGGTTTGCTCCAAGGGATTTTTCGCCTCCATGGCCTTCTCCTTATTGCCCTTCAATAGGGCTCTTCGCCCACGATGACCTTGAATTCATTGGTGCTACCGCCTCTGTCCACGGTGATCCGCACCACTTCTCCCGCCCGCTTTTTCTGCACAATGCCGGCTGCCTTCCAGGCGTCTGTTCCCCTGATCTCTGTTTCTTCGATTTTTTTGATCACATCGCCCCTCCTTAACCCTGCCTTTTCGGCAGGACTGAGAGAAACGATATCGCTGATCACGGCGTTCCTTCCATTGATCCTGCAGGTTACCCCCACCCACGGCAACGAACCCCGCTCCGATCGGGATCTGTGAAAATAGGAACCGAGCCTGACCCTGTAGCGAATCAATTCCATTTCATCCGGAGCGAGGGGGGCTTCGTTGACCCTTCTGAGCCATTCTCTTTCCAAATCGTGAACCGGCTTCCCGCAGGTCTCCTCCAGAGATCGCCTCTCCCCAACTAAGTGCAAAAAGCCGTCCATCCCGTAAGTCTCGATCAAGAATTTGACAAAGGAGCCTGCTTCTTCGTAAGCCACCACGGGGTTGATCTCGCGGAACCTGCTGGGGTTCATCAATTGATCAAGGGCAACGTAGCTTCCCTCCTCCAGGAAGCCCTTCACCCAGTTGTCCAAGGGTATTTCCCAGGGAGCCCCTACCACGTACTCAGCAAGCCCCTCTGCGAAGATGGGTCTGGCAGCAAAGGCGTTCCCTTGAAGATCCGCGGTGAGAAAATGAACCATCTCGTGCTCCACGTGACCCATCTGGTTCATGCCGTCGTAGAAGACGTGGAATTCATTGTGCCGGTACCTCGCAAAGACCTCCTTGCCGTCCCACAGATCGTATTTGGACCCGGGTGGATGGAGATAGATATGGATCTTCGGCAAGCGGCTTCTCTCAAGGGGGAGCAAGTTCAAAATTTTTTCGAAATACCCCTGGAAGAGCTGCGCCAGGAACTCCAACTCCTCCTCGGCGATGGTTCCGCCCTGGTAGTGCGTGAAGCAGCACTCCGTCCGGATCGACTTGTCCAGGTTCTTTTGCGCATGCATCATCACCCTGAGATAAGCCAGAAGCTTGCGGGCCTCTCTCACGCAATTCGTTGGATCTCCTTCGCCCAAAGCACGAGCAAGGTAATACCGCGCGCGGGTGAACTCATTTTTCAGCGAATAGATCTTTCCCAGGTAGACACAGCTCCAGCAGGTGATCCAGGGCTCGGATGATTCGATCAACAAGGCCTCGCTGCTTCTTTCCTCGGCCTTTTCCAACTCCCCCAGATGAAAGTAAACCCGTCCGAGGTCGCTCAGGATTCTCGGGTTCCCGGGATGATCAAGGAGGGCCCTCTCCAGAACCTCTCTGGCCTCACCGAGCTCGCCAGAGAGAAGGTGCCGCTCCCCCACGGACACCAGGTCTGATTCCTGGCTACCGGCCGGCGATAGCGGTGCCTGAAGCCAGACACAGAATAAAATCAAGATCAGTTTATGCCTGCTGGCAAAGCAGCTCATCTTGCCGAAGCTCCCTGGCCCTGAGGTACGTCATTTTCTGATGCAGGTCCCTCAGTTCCTTGTTCAATTCCCGGATAAGCGCCTTGATCTGCTCGGAGGAAATTTCTCGGTTCTCTTCCAGCGATTCGATGGCCTTCAATGCCATGTACAATTGCAAATCACAGATCAGGGTTCGAATCCACCGTTTCTTGCTGGACATCATGAAATCTTCCTTGCAATCCACCATGAGTGGAAAAGTTTTCTTCAGAATGAGTTGATCCATGAGATCCCTTAGCTGCTCGACCCTCCTGTCCTGAATTTCATAGATGTAGTGGAAACGTTCCTTGCGCACGAACCCCTTATCCGCCAACAACCCTTCAAGGGGTGTCCCGTGGAGAATTCGAAGATCGCCCGTAAAAACCTGGGTTCCACAAAAATCATTTTTCAGGATGTTCTCCCTGATATACGTGATGTTGTACTTGATCTCCTCCAGTGTGGAGTGGGGATAGAAAAGGATGAAGCCGATCTGGTAAAAGATCCCCAGCTCTTCCAGCCTCTTGATGGCCAGTTCGTTCTGTTCCACGGTGGTGTGCTTGTTGAGAAACCGCAGATCGCTCTGGATCATGGATTCGACGCCCAGGAAGACGGATTTCAAGCCCGCCTTTTTCAAAAAACCGAATAACTCCTCGTCCACGTCGTTCACTGCCGCCGGGATGGCGAAGTGGATCTCGAGACCCCGCTTCAAGATCTCCTCTCCGATCTTGTAAGCCCGCTCTTTTCCTCGTTTGCCCGGACCGAAGAAGTTGTCGTCATTGAAAACGAATATCCTGGCTCCCCATTTTTTCACGAGCCATTCCAGCTCATCGCACACATTTTCCGGGCTCCTTCCCCGCCATTGAGCCCCGGGCGACATCCTGTAAAAGGCGTTCACGCTGCAGAAAGAACAGTTTCCATAGCAACCCCTGCTGGTGATGATCGCCGCCGGTCCTCCACGCCTGATGACTTCAGGGAGCGTGTCCCTGGCCTGGAAAGGCAGCGCATCCAGATCGCTAATCAGCGGTCTTGCCTCGTTCATGAAGAACTTCCCGTCCTCTGCGAAAGCGATGCCCGGCATGTTTCTCCACTCCTGGCCGTGCGAAAGGGCTTCAACCAGTTCCAGCAAGGTCATCTCTCCTTCGCCGAAAACCACGGAGTCGATTCCTTTGCTCTCCTGGTAAAGCTCCGATGCGGCAAAGGTGGGGAAGTGCCCGCCCACGGTAATATGCGAATTTACGCCGGCTGATCGCAGCCTCTCAACGATATCCATGCAAAGGGTTGCGGCCACCTGAAGAAGGGTAAACCCGATCACGCGGGCCTTTCTCTCCAGGATTGCTTTCACGGTCTGATCCACGTCAAACCCGGCCAGGTCCGCGTCCAGAACCTCGACACGGTAACCGTGCCGCCTCAGAAATGCTGCAAGATAGCCGAGCCCGGCGTACTCTTTCACACTGCTGGTGAGTACTTTGGTCTTATAGTAATAAGGAGGCGCAACCAGCAATAGATCGAGCATTTCGCACCTATCTCCCAATCAACCCCTTCTTTTCCAGGGCCGCCAGGAGCAATCTCCTCTGCCTCACGACCAGGCGAAATCGCTCCACGGACCCTCCGATCTCCTCGATCCCATCCAAGGGCTGAAGAAGCAGCTTGGTCCGGGAATCCTCCCTTTCCAATTTAATCAACCGGGCATCAAAGGAACGTTCCGGTTTTTCTTTCTTGTCCTCCTGCCAGGACAAATGAATTTTTTCCCCTGGACTGAGCCCTGGAGCTTCGTTTTCGCTCCAACCCACCAATGCCACCAAGCGGCCCGCCTGTGTACCCCGACGAAGAGAGGGGTCTTCCTGAGCCGAGAGGAGTTTCCCCCTCACGAAGAATTCCTCCTTCACCTTGGCTCTCCACAAAATAAGACCCGCCAGAGAAACCCACGTGAAGAAGATCAGGATCACGCTCGTGATCGGTAAGATCCGGCTTCTTAGATACCTCTTGAGAATACGCTGCCCGATTCGTTCCACCAAAGATCGCCCATCACTCTATAAGTTTCCGGCCTGGATAAAACCGCCTCTCCCAGGGCTCCGATCGTTCCCCTTCTTTCACGCAAGCCGGCTCCCAGCGCGGTGTAAAGGAGGGGTCTCCACAGAGACCTGCTGCTCGCGGTAGAGGTCGTAATAGGTGCCACTCCCGGAAAAAAGCTCCGAGTGCGTGCCCTGCGCTTCGATCGACCCATTGCCGAGAACGACGATCCTGTCGGCCTCTCTTACCACCGAGAGGCGATGGGATATCAGCAAGAGGCAGGTCTCCGGCAAGAACTGGCGCAGGGCGGCCAGGATTCGCTGTTCACAGGCGGAATCCACGGAAGACATCGCCTCATCCAGGATGAGGATCTTGGGCCGCATCACCGCCGCCCTTGCAATGGCAATGCGTTGTCTCTGGCCCTGAGAGAGGAGAACCCCTCCGGGTCCGATCTGCGTGTCATATCCCAGCGGCAGCCTGCAGGCGAACTCATGAACCTGGGCCACGGTCGCCGCCGACAGCACGTCCCTTTCGGAAGCCTCCGGGTCGCCGAAGGCGATATTCTCCCCCACGCTTCCCTGAAGCAGGGAGGGTTCCTGTTCGGCGAAGCCGATGCTCTTTCTGAATTGACTGATGTTCAGGGCTCGTAGATCAACTCCTCCCTGAAGAACACTCCCGCTCCAGGGATCGTAGAGGCGCAGGAGGAGGTAGCACAGGGTGCTTTTTCCTGCGCCGCTCGGGCCCACCAGGGCAATGGTCTTAGCCGGTCCCAGCTCAAAATTGACTCGCCTCAACACCGGTCTCTCACGCACGTATCCAAATGTCACGTCCTGGAACCGCACGGTTCGATCTCCATCCCAGGGCTTCCGACCCCGGGAGGCTTCCTTGACCTCGATTTCAGCATCGAGCGTCTGCACCACCCTGTCCATGGCGATGAACTTCATGACAAAGTCCTGGTAGAGATTGCCGGCGGACTTGATGGCCGACAGTAGCTGGTAGAGATACATGGTCAGGGCGGTGAGCTGTCCGAGAGTCATGCGGCCCTTGATGATTTGATAGCCGAGGAAGTAGCTGATTCCGCCGGTCAGGGCGGCAGTCATCAGGCGGCCGGACTCCCCCTGCAAAATCCCGATCCGCACATTTCGGATGTTCAGCCGGATAAGGCCGATCATGTCTTTCAGGTACCTTCGATACTCCCCACGCTCCCTTCCAAAGATCTTGATGAGTTTCATCTGGGCAATGGCCTGCTGCAACCTGCTGGAAATCCCCTGTGAGGTTTCCGTGATGGTTTTGCCCAGAGCGTATTGTTTTCGGGTGAAATAATGCGCATGGAGATAGATCAGGGGACTGACCAGCAACAGGATGAGCGTCAATTTCCAGCTCAGGTAGAGGCAAATCGTGAGCAGGAGGATGAATCGGAAGAAAAAAACAAGCGTTGTGGGGATCGTATCCACGATGAGCCCGACGACCCCTTCCAGATCCGGGCCCAACCGGTAGAGGTGTTCTCCCGCAGATCTCGACTGGGCAAAGCGCAAGGACAGGAGCTGCAGATGACGATAAAAACGGGAACGGATCGTGAAAGCGACTCTTGTACGCAAGTAAAAGCCCGTGTACCTCTGAATCAATCCGAGAGGAATCGAGAAAAGATAAGAAACGATGCCTACGATCAGCAAGAGGTTGAAAATCAGGAGGTCTCTTCCCAATAGGGCATAGTCGATCACCAGCTGCGTGAGATAGGGACTCACGAGTCCCAACAAAACGGAAAACCCCATGCAGAGATACAACACCGCCTGTTTATCCCAGTAAGGCCACAAGTACCTGGAGAAGCGGGAGATTTCACGCAATCTCTTCTTGCCGGCGGAATGCATGGAGTGAAAGCGTTTCATTGAAGCTCTAGTGTCACAAAGGTTTTCTGATAAATCGGCGCAATGTCGGCCATCCCGTCATAGGCGATCATCATACTGACCGCATCGGTCTCCAGGGTTTCCTCCAGTTTTACGATCCTTCCCTCGTTATGTGCAAAGAGCAGGATTCCCGAGATCCGGAGTTGTCCGTTCACCTGCAGGCCCCGGCGCAGGGTGGGGAAATCCTGGTAGAGGGAAAATTGGGGCTGTGAATCGATACTGATCCGGGCGCACTCGTAGCCCCCGTAGCTCACAAACCCGGTCAGGGTGTAAGCGTAGGTCACGTTCAATGAGTCACCATTGGGGAAGGTATGATTCTTCTCAACGCTCCATCCCTCTCCCGGAGAGAGAGGATCCTGTGGGAATTCCAGGATTCCCAGGGAGCGGAAGACATCGGGGCTTACCGACGATGTGCCCAGTCCGGCCCGCGCGAAGAGATCCGCAAGCGCGCCGGTGGAGGCGGTGGACTGGATCTCTCCTCGCCGGTTCAAGAGGGCGGTGAGAATCTTGCCGCTTACGGGAAGAGGAGAAGAAATGCCGTTCACCACCATGATACCGTTCTGAAATGTGGTGCTCACTTCCATGACCCCTTCTGCGGTGACGCTAGCCACCTCTCGGATCACGTCCACATCGACTTTCTTGGACGCCTGAAGCCCGGGCGTGTCAAGGGTAAGATGGTAGTTGAGGGTCGTCCCGGCACTATGGCCGTATCGCAAGGTCACTTCCTGTGCCAGGGCTGTCCCCGCCATGAGGAACCAAAAGGCAAGGGCAAACCCCAACAGGCACGGGACTTCCATTTTTCGCTTCTGCATATTTCCCTCCTTACAGATCGCGGCAGGATGCCGCTCCCACAGGCATTGAAAAATCGGATCCACAGGCCATCGATTCTGGAACGACTGCTACCGGATAATCTCAAATGGGGTCCTCAACCGGAGGAAACCTCGTTTGTCAAAGAAATCCTGATCCACTTGAGCGTTCCACCGTTTGTTTGCTTCGATGGACTTTGCCCAGAAATAAACGTCGGGAAACTCGTAACTGTACAGGGAAATCGCGTCCCCGGACCCCCTCCGGGAAACCAACCGCACCAATCGATTGTTTTGGTTTAAATTATATGCGCTCACAATTTCGTTGAGAACGGTGGTCTCTTTCTTGGCAATGGGCGGAGAGTAATTGGTGGTTTGATTTTGAGGATCCACTACACTGCTGAGCCTGTTCAGCACGTCATAGGTGTAGGTGGTTGTATACGCAGTCGTTCCTCCTGTAGTGGTCAGCATTTGCGTTCTATTTCCGGCGTCATCGTAGCGAAAGGAGACCTCTTTATTGGTCAGAAGATCATGAATCCCCGTCAGCCTGCGCTCCGCATCATAGAGTAACTGCAGGTTTGCTCCGGGTCCATTGATCTCGGTCACATAATCGTTCTGATAGGTAAAGGAGACCGTACTCCCGTTAGGGTTGGTCAAAGCGGTTACCCGGTCCATGTTGTCATAGGTATAAACCAGGCTTCCGAGGGCAAACGTTGCCTGGGTGATCAGATCATTCTCGTTATAGGAATAGGAAACACTGCTGCCGTCCGGGAAGGTCACGCCGGTGACTCGATGATTCGTGTATTCGAATCGTTTTTCCTTTCCGTTTTCGATGATTTTGCTTACGCTCCCGCTGCCGGTATACTCGTATTCATAGACCCTGGCTGGGGAAAAGGAGTTGTCCTCCAGCCTGGTCAACCGATTCAAGGCATCGTATTGATAGCTCGCGGTGCTTCCCCCGGGTCGCGTGATGCCCACCACGTTTCCAAGAGGATCGTAGTCGAAAGTCACGGTGTACGCGCTGGATCCACCACTTGCCGTGTCCGAAATGGAGGTGACCCGGCCATCTGCTGAACGGGTGAACCTGGTCACGCTCCCGTCAGGGAAGGAAACCTTGATCAATTTTCCGTTTTCGTCATATTCGTAGTCCGTGAGCCGGGCCAGAGCGTCGGTGACCCTCTCGAGGTTGCCCTTGCCGTCGTAAGAGAAATATGTTGTGTGATTGAGGGGATCCGTCTCGGAAGTGATCTGACGGAACTGCTGCTCGTACGTAAAGGAGGTGACCGCCCCTGAGGGGGATTCCACGCTTACGATATTCCCTTCGCCGTCGTAACCGATCTGTGTGGTGCCGTCCGTATCCCTCACTGCGATCACCTGTGTGTCGGCGTCGAAAGAAAAATACGTGGTCTGCTCCGGTTGCGGGGGAACGAAGCGGGTTGGGTTTCCTTGAGCATTGAAGTAGACATCGCTGTTGAACCCCCGGCGATTCTGAATCCGCGTGTAATCGGGGTTGTACGTGAAGGTCAGGGTGCCGCCGGTATGATCCTGCGTCACGACCCGATTCTGGCTGTCATAGGTGTTCTCGATGACCACCCTGCCCTCGGGATCGGTGACAGTGAGCAAACGGTGTTTGGTGTCGTACGCATAGGAGGTGATCTGATTCAGGGGATCGATCACACTGACGAGATTTTCGCTCACGTCGTACTCATACGGGAAGGTTCTACCGGTGAAATCCGTGACGGAGGCAATCTTCCCGTTGGAGCCATAGGCGAGGGCGAGTTCTCTTCCGTTGGCGTCGGAAAGGGTCACAAGGCGGCCTTGCCCGTCGTAACCGTAACTCAATGAATTGCCGTTTCTGTCGGTGGAGGATACAATTTTTCCCGTGACATCGAAAGAATGAAGGGTGCCGTCCTGCGTCCTCAGCACCCAGCCGGCTCCTTCTTTTTTGAGCGTGTCGTTCCATCCACCGGAGGAACGGGCATAGGTGACTCCATCGCTGTTCTCCCTGAACTCGAGTCTTACCCCGTCACCGCGTTTCACAAGAGCGAGTTTTTCTTCTCCCCTCATCACCTCCAACAAACCCATGAAGGGGAGAAAATGCCACCCGTAGCCGAAAGGTCCGATGTACCTGTCCTGGGAGTTATAGTAACGGATGATGAAAAGGGGCGGACCCAGAGCGGGGATCATGATGTCCTCTCCGCTGTAGTTGAAGTTTCCGGCTTTCAGGTTCACAGGATCCCCTCCTCCGCCCTGACCGCCGCCGCCGGGTGGACCCCCGGGACCTCCTCCTCCAAAGCCGGTCGTGTTATGGCCGGAGTCCCACGGCTGATCGAAAGCAGATCCCGCTGCCGGACTCAGAAGAAAAGCACAACAGAAACCCGTGATCAAAAGCCGCTTTCCCCTCTTCCACATCTTTGCCCCTCCGTCATGGATCAGTAAAAGACCATCAGCAGTGAGTTCGCCGCAAGGGAGGTATTCCCCAGGGAGTCGGTTGCAACAAGCCTTAGCCTATAAGCGCCCGGCGCCACATAGAAACCGAGATCGTTTTTGCCGTCCCACGTGATTTCATTGCCCGTCCCTGCGGGCACCTCATTCATGACAATGGTCCTGACAGCGAAATTATCCGAGTCGAAGATCCTGGCCGTCACACCGGCCGTCTTTGACAGGGTGTACATGAAATCGGCCGTCGTGTTTTCGTCGTATGGGAGACCCGCAGGGTTGAAATAGGTGGGCGTGACGAGCAGGTCGGAGATCATCGGCTCCTTGCGCACAATGACCGCGTTGTCCGGCAGCCTCCACGCCATGACCGCGATCACGTAATTCCCCTCCGCGACCAGGTTGCCGAAATCGTCCGTTCCGTCCCACACCTGGACGTAGCTTCCCGCCTTCTGCGGATACCGGAGCAGCAGGGTTCTGACCCTTTCACCAGCGCCCGAGGTAAAGGGCGCCACGTACACGGTGATCTCCGATTTCTGGGTCAGGGTGTAGCGGAAGAAGTTGGTCTCCGAGCTGAAGGGGTTGAACGAAGGCGGATACACCACCGAGGGAGTGTACCGGCTGCTGTCCACGTTGTTGGTTACATCGTAGAGGTATTTCTGCCCGCCCATTTCGTACTCAATGACATAGAGATACACGCCCGATGGAACCACTTCACCGGCCTGGTTCCTCCCGTCCCAAAGATCGGAGTAATACCCGGTTGTCCTGGATGCCTTTTCCACAAGCGTGCGCACCACATTGCCTGTTTTGTCCTTGATCAGAAGGGTGACGGTGGCCGGAGCGGTGAGTGCGGAATTCACCGCCACGCTCTGGCCCTGGATCGGGTCAAACATATCGGCGCTGAGGCTTGCCGATATCCCTGCGGACACATGGATGTTCACCCGGGCCGTATCCTGCTTTCCTTCGTTGTCCGTCACCCTGAACACGGCGTCGAACGACCCGGCTGTTACGTAGGTGTGGGTCGTGTTTCCGGTGGCGCTCGAAGTGTAATCGAAAACACCATTCCCATCAAAATCCCATTCATAGAGAACGATGCTGCCGTCATCCGTCCCGCTTCCCGTGAAGTTGACCGTCAGGGCGGCGTTGCCGCTCGTGGGAGATCCGCTTGCCGAAGCCGTGGGCGCGCCGATCTCCTTCACATGGATTTCCACCGTGGCGGTCCCTTGCTCCCCGTCGTTGTCCGTGACCCGCAAAACCGCAGCGTAGACCCCCGCTTCGGTGTAGGTAAAGGAGGTGACGCCCGTTGGACCGGGACCATGGTCGTAGGTCCCATCGCCGTCGAAGTCCCACTCGTAGTGGGAGATGAATCCATTGGAGTCCTTGCCGAGTCCTGTGAAGTTCACCTGGAGAGGACCGACGCCTTCAAGGGGATTCGCCGTGGCCTCTGCGGTCGGGGCCGTACCCGGAAGCAGAACCGTGATGGTCACCGACTTCACATCCGTCAGCCCCTGGTTGTCCACCACCGTTTGTGTGGCCGTGTATGTGCCGGCATTGGCATAGGTATTTTCGTAGTTCTCGGAAATTCTGGTCTCCCAGGTCTTTCCATCCCCGAAATTCCACCGGTAATACTCGATGGTGCCGCTGGGGCTGTAACCGTTCGCAGAAAAACGCACCTTTAAAGGAGCAGGGCCTGTGGTGGGGTAGGCCACGGGCAGGGACTCCGGAAAACTGCCTGCCCGGATGGTCACGTGGGCTGTATCCGTGCGACCGTCATTGTCCGTGACCTTGAGGGTCGCCACGTACTCGCCGGTTCGTGTATAGGTGTGAACGGCGTCCCCTCCCGTATCCGAGCTGAATCGGTTTTCCGAGGGGTTGTAAACCACCACGGATGTGGGTTGAGAGTACCCTCCCAGCCGCCGGATTTCCCTTCCATCGGGAGCGAGCACAACCACCTGTCCATGGTATTGATCCGCCACCCAGACCGTGCCGTCCAGCGGATTGACGAAGGCCTCGTGGGGGCCGTCAAAGCCGCCGACGCTGGCAAGCACCCTCGAACCGTCCCCCGAGATCCGAACCATCCGGTCGTTGTTGTAATCGCAGACCCACACCGTGTCATCCAGGGGATTGACCGCCGTGCAATATGGCTGGCTGAAGCCGGTCACGATGTTGTGGTAAGGGGTGTCTTCCACCACGTTGAATCGCCAGTAACCCACGAGCCCCGCTTCTGTCCCTGTCAGCTCGGTCCCCTTATAGGCTGAAATATCGGCCTCGGACCGGGCCACGTTCCAGAGCCTCACCTCGTCGATCCGCCCGTTCAGGTAATTGCCGAGACCCCCGTTGAAGGTATCGAAATCCGCGCCGATAAGGGCATGACTGCCCCCGAAGTCCAGGTCCGCGGTAACGGAGTCCACGGAACCGTAAAGGACCCCGTCCGCATAACAGCGAATCTCAGCCGCTCCGGAGTCATAAACCATGGCCACGTGGTGCCAGGTGTCATCCGCAAAATTCACCGCCCCGCTCATATCCATGGCCTCGCTGTCGTCCAGATGCACCCGCAGGGTGGTGTTGTTGGCAAAGCCGAAGAAGATCTCGTTCCCTCCTGTGCCGTTTCCACGCATGAAGATGGCGGGGGCTCCATACGTGGTCGATGTCCTGACCCACGCTTCCAAGGTGAAACTCTGCACGTCCAGGGCGGGTTTTCTCGGGATCAGGATGTAGTCTGCGTACCCATCCAGGGTCACGCCGCCTCCGAGGGTTCCGGTGTAGGGTGCAGCATCTCCAAAGAGAAGCTCTAAAGTCCCGGACTTCGTATCCTCCGTTACCCTTTTCACATTGAGATGGTAACCGTCCGGGGTTGCCCCGCCGAGCTTCACGACCCGGCTGTTGTTCCTGTCGGCTACCCACGCGGAACCATCGTTCGGATTCACAGACACCCAGGAGGGATAGTAAAAGCCGCTAATCCGGGCGGTTTCCACCCCTTCGGAATCGAGCTTCACCACCTGATTATTCGAGGTGTCCGTCACCCAGACCGAGCCATCGTCAGGATCCACTGCAACCGACATTGGATAGCGGAAGCCCTCCACCCGGTGGAGTTCCGCTCCAAGGGGGCCGACCTTCACCACCTGGTGGTGGTAGTAATCGGCCACCCACAGGCTCCCGTCCGCCGGGTCCACCGAGAGCCCCTGCGGCCCGTCAACTCCGCCGACCCGCAGGATCTCGCCGTTTCCGTCCGGGCGGAGCTTCACCACCTGGTCGTTGTTCTGGTCGCTCACCCAGACGGTCCCGTCTCTTTGATCCACGGCGAGACGAAAAGGATAATTGAATCCGGTCAGTGTCTTGTCCCGCAGGAAACTGACCATCCGTTCGACCCGATTGTGACCGGTGTCGGCGATCCACGCCACCGGATCTCCAAAGGTCCACTCGTAGCGGACAATCTCTCCATCCATATCGAGAGATCCGGTCGCCCCGAAATCCACCGTCAAGGAGGTCTCCCCGGTAGTTGGCGCGGCATTGGCTGCCGCGCTGGGCGTGCCCGGACTCTTCACGGTGACCAGAACGCCGTCCGTGGCCGTGAGACCGTCCGCGTCCGTAACCTGGAGGGTAGCCCTGTAAATGCCGGGGGCATCGTAGGTGTGCGTCGCATCTCCACCGGTGGTGGAAGTATAGGCGTACTGACCGCTCCCGGCAAAATCCCAGGCATACAGGGTGATGATTCCGTCATCGGGATCGCCGGCCGTGCCTGTGAAATGAACGGTGAGCGGTGCCAATCCTTCGGTCGCATCCGCGGAGACACTCACCGTCGGCGGCGCTGCCCTGTCGTTCACGGTAATCACCCTCAGGGCGGTTCCGGTCAGCCCGTCGTTATCCGTAACCCGGATGGTGGCTGTGTACCTACCGGCCTCTGCATAGCTGAACAGGGTATTTGCCGTGGTACCTGAAAACCAGTCGTAAATGCCGTCTCCATCATAGTCCCACTCGTACAGCACGATGGAACCGTCCGGATCCGAACCGGATCCATTCAGGTTCACCGTGAGCGGGGCGTTTCCGGTGGTGGGAGAAGCGGAATTGTAAGCAAGGGGACCCTGGCTTCTAACAACGACGGGGGTGCTGGCGTGGGCCTGATTTCCCAGATCGTCGGTCACCCTCAGCACGGCGGAGTAAGTGCCCCCTTTAGGATAGGAATGGGTGGTCCTGGGCCTCACCGCGCTTTGGTAGTCGAAGATCCCGTCCCCTTCGAAGTCCCATTCGTACGCCATGATTCGACCGCCCGGTTTCACGCCGTTCACGGATCCATTGAGCGTCACATTGAGGGGAGCGTTGCCTTCGGCGGGGGAGGCGCTGCAAGAGGCGGTGAGGGGTCCCACGTAAATCGTCAAAGAGGCGGCGTAGGACATCATGCCGTCGTTATCCGTGAGCCGGAAGACGGGATTGTAGGTCCCCGGCGCGGAATAGGTGTGAGTAATGAGCCCGGGATCGGAGGAGGAGGAGAAATCAAAGGTGCCGTCACCGTCAAAATCCCAATCGTAGGCGACAATGGCGCCGTCATCGGTCCCGGTCCCGGTAAAGCCAACGGCAAGGGGGGCATCCCCGGTGGTGGGGCCGGCATTCACGGCCGGCACGGGAGGTTGGATCAAGTTCCTTAAGGCCGGATCCACCGAAACGGACAGGGGTTCGTTGAAACCTCCCGTCCTCGATAGCTCCGTTCCGTCAGGAGCCAGCTTGACCATTTGTTTGTGACCTTTGTCCGCCACCCAGACCGTGCCGTCGGCCTGATTCACGTCCACGCCTTGAGGATTGAGAAAACCACCCTTTCGAACCGTCTCCACCGCATCGGCCCGGAGCTTGGTGAGCTGGCTGCCCGTGTAGTCCGCGACCCAGATCGACCCGTCACTGCGGTTGACCGAAACGGCAATGGGATCATCGAAAGTGGCGACTGTGTAGACCACGGTTCCATCGGTCGCCAGTTTCACCACCCGATCGTTATTATAATCGGCAACCCACACGCCTCCGTCCCTGTCCAGGCAAAGGCCGTTAGGGGAATTGAATCCGCCGATCGCCAGGTGAAACGGGGACGAAGAGGCGGCGTCGAGTTTCCAGTAACCCACGAGGCCCGGCTCCGACCCTGAAAGCTCCGTGGCCGTGTAGGCGGCCACATCCGCCTCCGCGCGAGCCACGTTCCAGAGCCTCACATCGTCCACACTCCCGTAAAAGTAATTTCCAAGGGAACCGTTGAAGGCATCGAAATCCGCACCGATGAGGGCATGACTTCGACCGAAATCAAGGCTCGCCGGGCCGGTGTTCCCGGAACCGTAAAGCGCCCCGTCCACGTAACTGACCACCTCGCCTGTTCCGGCGTCGTAGACGAGGGCTACATGGTGCCAGGCGTTATCCGCAAAATTCACCGCACCGCTCATGTCCATGGCCGGGCCGTCGTCCAGGTGCACCCGTAAGGTGGTGTTGTCGGCGAAGCCGAAAAAGATCTCGTTTCCACCCGTATCGTTCCCCCGCATGAAGATGGCGGGGGTGCCGGACGTGGTGGTCGTCTTGATCCATGCCTCTATGGTGAAGGAGTCCACGTCGAGGGAAGGGCTCCCGAGGATGAGTACATAGTCCCCGTACCCGTCGAAACGAATGGCGCCGGAAAGCCTGCCCTCGGTCGCAACGGCATTTCCAAAAAGGAAACCGGAATTGTTGTTCGCCGTCCCGTCCTCAGCCATAGCGCTTGCGTTGGTGTCATATCCGTCGGGCACGTCGACGGGGAGCCTCACAATCCTGCCTTTGCCCGAGTCGGAAACCCACACATGCCCGTTTGCAGCATCCGCTTCCACACTCAAGGGGTAGCTGAATCCGCCGACCCTTGCAAGCACGGCACCCTCTGAAGAGAGCTTCACCACCTGGTTCTGATTGCGGCTGGCCACCCAAACGCTTCCGTCGGAGGTATCCACCGAGAGACCGTAGGGATCGTCAAATCCCGTCGTGATCCCGTGGTATGGCGTGGGAAGGCTGTCGAGCTTCCAGTATCCCACGAGTCCGGCCTCTGACTGGGGATTGGATAGCTCACTGTCCTTGTTTGCCACGATTTCCGACTCGGAGCGGGCGAGGTTCCAGATTCTCACTTCGTCGATGGTCCCGTGAAAATACTCCCCGCAGCAATAGGAACTCCCGATCCTCAAGGGGTCCGTATTGGAGGTGTTCACCGCCACCACGGACTCGCCGATGAACGATCCGTCCACGTAAAGCCTGAGCGTAGTGGTAGATCCGTCGTAGACCGCCGCCACGTGGTACCACTGACCCGCCGTGGCCGCTTCCGTTGTTGTGAGATACTGCCTTGCACCGGCATAGACGAGCACCCCGATTTTGTCTCCGTTCAGGACCAGCGCGAAGTCCTTGCTCTGGCCCACCTTGCCCACGATGGTCCGGACACCGCTCAGGGTCTCCGGCTTGATCCACGCCTCCATGGTCCAGGAATCCATCCTGAATACCTGGGAGTCCGGGATCTCCACATAGTCCCCACTTCCATCCAGGACGATCCCGTTGTTCCATTTGCCGGCACCGAGCGCAGCATTCCCATAAAGCCGCCCGTCCCCGCCATTGGCCGTTTCGTCGGGGGTGAAAAAGATCCTGAGGTCATGGCCGTCCGGCACATCGGCCGACAGCTTCACCACCCGGTCGTTGCTGGTGTCGGAAACCCAGACATCCCCGCTGGCGGGATCCACTTCCACGGTCCTGGGATAGTAAAACCCGACGATGGTGGCAAGGTTCGTGCCGTCGTCGGAAAATTTGAGGACCCGGTTGTTGCCTCGATCGGCGATCCATACGAACCTCTGATTTTCATCGGCCAGCACAGTGAGGGTTTGTGAAGTAGTGGTCTTCTTGCCGTCGCTGTCCGTGACCTCCAGCACAGGCCGATAGGTGCCATGGTTTTCGTAGGTGTGAGAAACACAATCGCCCACCCAGACATCGTCGATGTACCAGCCGTCTGCGGTCTCCGAAGCGTTGCTCGTGACCCTGAATCGGATCTTGACCTGGGCGTTCCCCGCATAGGAGGAGAGATCGTACTCCTGCTTTGTCCATTCAAAGAGACTTCCGTTCGAATAGGATCCGATCAGCGTCCACGAAGTGCCGCCGTTCCCGGAGATCTCCACCCTCCCGTAGTCGGAGGATTTGAAGTCGTAACGATGCCAGAAAATGAGCCTGGGCGCCGTGGCCCGGGAAAGGTCGATGGTGTTGGAGGTCAACGACGCGTCGGCGCTGTCCCCATAGTTTCCGTCCGGACTGTCGGTCCAGGAGAAGGATTTGGAAAAATAGGCATAGTCCACCCGGGCCCAGGGACTTTCTGCAGCCCAGTAAGCTTCCCCGCTTTCCATCCGGTCCCCGAACGCGGTTGGGGTTAGGGGAGAATCCATTGAACCGGAGCTCAACTCATAGGTCCCGTCACCCTCGAAATCGAACCGGTAGGTTTCAATGGTGCCGTCGCGGTCAATCCCATGGAGGTAGAAGCAACTCTCTAGAGGAGTGACACCCCTTGTGGGCGTGGCATACAAAAGGGCTGCAGGACTGCCCGCGTCGCGAACGGTGATGACGACAAAATCCGTATCCGTGAGCCCGCTGTCGTCGGTGACCTTGACCGTCGCCGTATAGGTCCCGGGGTTGGCAAAGGTGTGGGTGTAATTTATGGCATCGGGAGAAGAGAACTCGAAGGTACCGTCCCCCTCCGCGTCCCATTGATAGGTTGCAATGGCTCCATCGGGATCGGTCACCGACCCTCTGAATCGCACCGTGAGGGGTGCATCCCCCTCCACGGGCACCGCATCGGCCGTCACCTCGGGCGGGGTGGGGTTCACGGTAATTTCAACCGTGTGGGTGTTGGTGTACCCCAGGTCGGAAACGGCAGCCAGGACCGCCGTATAGATGCCGTGAGTTGCGTAAACATGCCGGGTTCTCGGGGTCGTATCCGATTCGTAGTCATAGATTCCGTCGCCCTCAAAGTCCCACTGAAACTTTACGATCCGGGCGTTCAAGTCCGTGACGGTTCCGTCGAAGAAGATCTCCAGAGGGGCCGAACCCGCTTCCACGTTGGAATCCGCGGAGACCTGGGGGATTCCGAATACCCTGATGTTGAGGGACCGGCTGTCGGTGTTGCCGTCGTTATCGATCACGGTGAATACAGCATGATAGAGGCCCGGATAGGCGTACTCGTGGGCGGTATTTCCGCTTTCCGTGGAACTGTACCGATTCGCCTCCCCGGTGCTCGTCACGGTGACGGCGCGCGGGTAAGAGAATCCGCCCAACCTGGCAAGCTCCGTCCCCTCCCGGGAGAGCCTCACCACCTGATGGTTCTGGTAATCCGCCACCCAGGCGCCCCCGTCCGAAAGGTTCGCTGAAACGTTTAGCGGACGATTGAAACCGGCGGCAATCCGAGAAATAGGCTCGGACAGGGAATTGAGCTTCCAGTAACCCACAAGGCCCGCCTGCGGGCCGAGCTCGGTGGCCGAGTAAGCGGAGATGTCCGCCTCCGCACGGACCACGTTCCAGAGCCGCACCTCATCGATTTCACCGCTCAGATAATTGCCGAGAGTGCCGTTGAAGGAATCGAAGTCCGCACCGATGAGGGCGTGGCTTCCGTCGAAATCCAGCGTGACCGAAACGGAGACCGGACTGCCGTAAGGGGCCCCATCCACATAGGAGCGAAGCTCCCCAATGGCGGCATCGTAGACGAGCGCCACGTGGTGCCAGCTCCCGTCGGTGAAATTCACGGGGCTGCCGGCGTTTGTGAAAAACACGGAACTCCCGTGATCCAGGATAACCTCGAGGGTGGTGTTGTTGTCGAAACCCAAGTAGAGCTCGTTTCCTCCGGAAGCGTTCCCCCTCATGAAGAGAGCCCGGTCCGTCACATTGGTCCCCTTCACCCACGCTTCGACGGTGAACGACTGGACGTCCAGGGCGGGATCGCTCAGAATCAAGAGGTAGTCGCCGCTGCCGTCAAGGGCCATTCCCCCTCCCAGTCTTCCGGAGCTCGGGGTAGTATTGCCGATCAGGTAGGCCCGGTTGTTGTTGCCCGAGTCCTCGGGCGTGATTTTCGTGTAGTTGGCGTTGAAGCCTTCCGGTAAATCCACGGAGAGCCTCACGACCCTGTTGTTGTTCGTGTCCGCCACCCAGACCACCCCCGCCTGAGAATCCACGGATACGCCCTGGGGATAGGAAAAACCGCTGACCCTGGCGAGCTCGCTTGCCCCGTCCGAGGAGAATTTCGCCACCTGATGGTGGTAGTAATCCGCCACCCAGACCGTACCGTCCACGGCATTGACCGAAACGGACAGGGGATCGTCGAATCCGGTGACCACGCTGTGGCTTCCACTGTCGGTTGCAAGATTGTATCCGTCAGGGACCCCCGCCGACATTCGGACGACCCGATCGTTGTACCTGTCCGCCACCCAGACCGTGCCGTCCGTAGGATTCACCGAGACGGATGCGGAAGTGTTGAACCCGGTCACGGTAAGGTGGCTCCCGCTCATGGTCTGGATGCTGTACCCGTCCGGTACGTCCGGGAGGAGTTTGACGAGCCCGTAGTAATGGGTTACCCACACGCTGGCGTCGGCAGGATCAATGGAAAGGGAGTTGGGGGAGGAAAACCCGCCCACACTTTTGAGTTCAACGCGCCCGTCCGCAGAAAGAAGGACCACACGGTGATTGGAAGTATCCGCCACCCAGGTCGTGCCGTCCGAGGAGTTACTCTCGATCCATTGAGGAGCGTTGAACCCGCTCTTCCTGACCAGCTCACCGCTTCCATCCTGGTAGACTCGCACCACCTGGTTATGGGAAGTATCGGCCACCCACACGTATTCCTCACCGAAGTTCCAGGAATAGTTCACAATGCTGCCGTCCGGGTCCGTGCCGGTGCCGGAAAAATTCACCGGGAGCGGCACCGTGCCCGTGAGGGGGTCCGCATTGGAAGTGGCTGTGGGCAAATTGGAAGGGGTCACGTAAAGTTCCAGGGTGTCCATGGTCGTACTGTCCCGATTGTCCGTGACCCTCAGGGTGGCCGTGTGGGAGCCCTCCTCGGTGAAGGTATAAGTCATGGTACCGCCGGGGGCGGTCACCCAGTCGAGCTTACATCCCGAAACCGCCACGTCGTCTATGGACCAGCCGTCGGCGACCGTGGCGGCGTTGGAGGTCAGCCGAAAGCGAACCCGAAAATCGGAGCTCGGGACGAAACTTCCGATGTCGATCTGAACCTGTGTCCAGGTCGCAAGAGAACCCGAATAGGAGGCCACCTGGGACCACGTCACGCCCCCGTCCGTGGAAAGCTCCACCCTGCAAAGATCATAAGACTGCTGTGTTTGATAGCGATGCCAAAAAGTCAATGCGGCGGGCGGGTAAAGGTCGGAAAGGGAAATGGAGGTCGATGTGAGCGAAACATTGGCGTTGTCCGCGTAATTCCCCTCCGGGCTGTCCGTCCATGCATGGGTTCCGCTGTGCGCGGCTGTGCTGGTGACGGCCCAGGGCTCGTCCGCCAGCCACTCCACTGTCCCCGCCTCCACGTCGTCGGAAAAGACGGACTGCTCCGTGCATTGGCGATCGAAATTCCACTCGTAGAGCACCAGGCTTCCCGCCGGAGCGCTGCTCCCTTCCGCGGAAAGGGAAACCACCAGGGGCGCGTAGCCCTCCGTATTTTCCGCACTCGCTTTTGCCACGGGCGGAGGCGGGGTGACCTCGATGGAAACCGACTTCTCGTCCGTCAAACCGTCATTGTCCGTGACCCTGAGCCTCGCCGTGTAGCTCCCTTCAGTCGTGTAAACGAACGGGGTGTTGCCTCCCGAGAGGGAACTCCAGTCAAAGGTTCCGTCGCCGTCAAAATCCCACTCGTACAAGACCACGCTGCCGTCCGCATCGGTGCCCGAACCTGTGAAGCTGACCGAAAGGGGTTCGCTGCCCCTTCTTGGAGAAGCACCAGCCGTTGCCTGCGGCGGATTGAAAGAGACGCTGATCAAGATGGTGTCCACCGCGGTGAAAGGGCCGTCCGTCACCTTGAAGGTAGCCGTATACTCTCCCGCTTCGCTGTACGTGTGGGTCGTGACGGGGGTGCTTTCCGAGTAGGAATCGAAGCTGCTGTCCCCGTCGAAATCCCACTGGTAGGTGTCCACCTTTCCATCGAGGGGGTCGAAGAAGGTTCCGCTGAAATTCACCAGGAGCGGTGCAGGTCCCGACGTGGGGTTCCCACTTGCGCTGGCCGAAAGAGAGCCCACCCTCACAATGCGGGAAAAATCCGTTGCGGTTAACCAGGTGTCATCCGTCACCCTGAAAACGGGATTGTAAACGCCCACCGAGGAGAAAGCATGGGTGGTCACGCCGGTTGTTTCGGAGACGAAATCGAAAATCCCATCCCCTTCGAAATCCCACTCGTAACGGACGATCTCGCCGTCCGGATCCGATCCGGCGCCGCTGAAAGTCACCGCATCCCCTACGCCCACAAGATTGGAGGAAAGCGTCGCAGTGGCGATGGGATACTTGGAGGCGGTGACCTGATCCGGCATCACGGACAGGGCTCGGGGTCGGTAAAGGCCGTTCACTCCAATGAGCTCGTTTCCCTTCGGAGAGAGCTTTACCACCTGGTTGTTCAGGTAATCGGCCACCCAGCAGGCCCCGTCCAGGGGATTCACCGCCACCGCGTAAGGATCATTGAACCCGCCGGTGCGGAAGACCAGCGCGCCGTTCGAATCAAGCCTCACGACCTGGTCGTTTCCGGTGTCCGCAATGTACACGGAGCCGTCCATATAGTTCGCATCCACGTCCTGGGGGGAAAGGAAGCCCCCCACGCGCACGATTTCAGTGGTGCCGGTGGCGGAGAGCTTCACCACCTGGTTGTTGCCCCGGTCTGCCACCCACACCGTTCCGTCGGAGGAATTCACCGAAACATCGTAGGGTGCGCTGAACCCGGTCTTAAAGGTGTGATAGCCAGTATCCGTCGTTACATTGTAATTGTCGGGGGTGCCGGCGGCCAGTCGGACAATCCTGTTGTTGTTGGTATCCGCCACCCAAACCACACCCGAATTCGGGTTTACCGAAACGGAGCGGGGACGGTTAAATCCATGTATGATCCGGTGGGACCCGGAATCGGTCCCGATGGTGTACTGGGTATAGTCCCGGGCGACAGTGGCCAAGAGATGGATCACCCGATTGTTGGCGTAATCGGCCACCCAGAGAGATCCATCCTGGGCATTGACCGAAACCGCCAGGGGATCCACGCCATAGACCGTCACCATGGGAGAGCCGTCAAACCCATTCAGGTTCACCACTTTGTCCTGGGTGGAATCGGCGATCCAGACGCTGCCGTCCTTCATAACGCTGGAGACGGAGACGGGATCCGTGAAATTGCCGGCTCTCTTGAGCACGTTCCCTGCAGCGGAGAGTTTGACCACGCGCTCCGCTCCCGAAAGCATGTCACCGATCCAAAGGCCGAAGGAGATCCCGTTGTCGCCGAAATGAATGGAAAGGATATCCAGATCGGCCTCATCAATGGTGCCGTTTGCGTCCAGATCCGCGTCGGAATTCCAGCGTGAGTCCCCTTCGCTCGATCCATTGGCAAGGCCGAATAGGATGAGATCAAATCCGTCGACACGTCCGGAACCGTCCAGGTCACCGGGCAGCGCGTGAGCGGATGCGGGAAATAGAAGGCAGGCAAACAGAACCGGGATCAAGAGCCTTGAAAAAGTATGAGAACTCATCTTTCCTCCCCATGTGAGCTTGCTGGCAAGAGGTTTCAGCAAATGCAAACCTAGCTTTTCCCAGGTCCATCGATTCATGAATTCGGTTAGAAACGCGTTTACCCAAGTGATTGAGACTACTCTTCCAATTGCCACAGGAGAATACGTCACCCTGTATGCGAATCGAAGCGCCAAGTGCTTGTGAAAAACGAAACCGTTCTCCCCAAGTCTACGCCCTGACCTCGAAACAAAAACTTCGAAGCATGGGGAAGGGCAGATGGATAGGAGATGAACCAAATCGGCCATCATGAGCCGGGCGAGATCAGGGAAAATCCGGAGGCAAACGGAAACCCTCTCGACCCAGCGGCTTTCAGAGACCGGCAGCGGTCTTCAAAAAGCCCCCTTTGTCGATGCTGCCGGAGAAACCGTATGAGATCCTTGTTCTTCTTCGGAATCTTATTACAGAAAACGCATGCTTCGCAAGTTGTTTATTTTATCCCAATTTCGCTTTATGAACCATTGGACCTGTGCCGGCAATGAAATATTTCACACCGGATGTGTGAAATGATTCACACCGCATTCTTCCGTTTCAACCAATGGACCACTCATTTCGGATTGCGTTCCAGTTGGTCGGGAATCGTCCGGTACAGGTCATCGAAGATTTTCATGGCCTCGTCAATGACCGCTTGGTCCGTCTTTGACCCGTCCAGCAAGTCCACGAAAAGAAGCTGCAGTCTCCCGGTTTCTTGAAAAATTTTCTTCTCCCATAGATTGATCTCGATGTCGTGAACGAGCTTGCCAATGTTGAGAAGTTTCCCATCCGTGAGGCGATAATGGACAAGCAGGGACTCAAAGGTGGACTGATTGAAGCTCCGCTTGATTTTCGAATAGGGCGTGTCAAATGGCACACCGGTTTTGATAGGCTCACCCTTGGGATAGAATTTCACCGTGGCACCGGGCGAGACGAACCTCTTGATCAGCCAGATGGAAGCGAGCTTATCCACCTCAAACCCCTCCCAGGTGGAAAAGATCGTCTCCCCGGCGCTGCAGATGCCGAAGATCAGGAGATTCGCAAGAATCCAGTGGAAGCTTACTCTGTAGGGCCTTCTCTTAAGCAACTGAGAATCCCCTCCTTTCCAAGGTGTCGCATTTCTTCCCCGCTCCAGGTCCTTGTGATTCTTCCGCTGACCATGAGAGCGATCTTGTCCGCCACGTACAACGCCTCTTGGATGTTATGGGTTACATACATGATCGTCATGCGAGAATCGTTCTTGAGGGAAAGGGTGATATCCAGAAGCTCCTCCCGCAGCACGTCATCCAGATGGCTGAAAGGTTCATCCATCAGCAGGTAATGAGGGGAGGACGCAAGCGCCCTCGCGATGGCCAGTCTCTGCCGTTCGCCGCCCGACAACGCTTCAGGGTAGCGGTTTTGAAATCGCTTCAGGTGCATCATGTCAAGGAGCCTGTCCACTTTCTCTCGCTTGCGGGCTCTGTCGACCTGCCTCTCTTTTTGAATCACAAACTCCACATTCTTCCTCACCGTCATGTGAGGCCACAGGGCCAGAGTCTGGAAGATCATCGAGATCCTCCGCGCAGCGGGGCGGACCTGTTTCAGGGGGGTACTCACCGTTTGACCCGAAAGCCGAATCTCACCTGACCATGGCCTGTCCAGGCCGGCCACGATTCTTAAAAGGGACGTTTTTCCCGCTCCGGAAGGTCCGAGCAGCGCAAGGCACTGTCCTTTGTCCACCCTCAGACTGACATCGAACAGGATCTGCCGTGCACCAATTTTGCCTGACACCCCGATGATCTCGATCATAGGCCCGCCCTTTTGCCGAAGACCCTGTATAAGGAATAAAGGAAGGCAAGGAGAAGGGCCATGAGAATCACCATGACCGTGCTGAGGGCGAACACGGCCTCCTCCGCCCCGTAGTGCATGAAATTGTAAATGGTGATGGGCAGCGTGGTTTTCCCCGGCCCCACCACAAGCAAGGCCGCCCCAAGATTGGACAGGGAGAAAACGAAGCCCGCCAGGAAGCCCGCCATGATCCCCGGCAGGGTGAGAGGCAGCACAATGCGCCGGAGGATTCTCGGATGGCTCGGGGAGCTTAGCAATGCCGCCTCCTCCCACTCACGACGGATCTGCTTGAGTTTCGCGGAGATGATCTTGATCGTGAACGGGCTGTAAGCCGTGACGAAAGCGAGGGCCAGGATCAGAGAGGACCCGTAGATCCAATCGAACCCCTCCCGGTTCCACACCCGGATTAACCCGATGCCCAGTACGATGGAAGGGATCCCGAAGGGCACCTGGGTGAGATAGTCCACAAGAGAGCGAATCGGCCCGCGGCCGCGCTCCAGGTAGTAGGCCACGGCAAAAGAGAATACGACCATGGCCAACGAGGAAGCAAGGGAAAGATAGGCGCTGTAAAGGATGCAATCCATTGACCCATAAACCGCGTCCGCATAATTTTCAAAGGACCCCGCACCCTTTACCACCGTGACTATGGGGACCGCACCGGAGACTGCAATCACGATGAAGGCAAACAATAGCCATAGAGGTTTCCATCGCCCGAGATGGAAAACGGATCGCCTGTCCCCCCTTCGCCCAAAACTCACGTAGCTTTTCCCTCGCATGAGGAACATCTGTCCCCAAACCACCAGCAGCGTTACCGCAATCAAAGGAACGGACAGCAGGGTGGCGGCCCTTTCGTCGTAGTAGGCGCTGAACTGAACGAAAATCTCCATGGGGTAAACTTTCAACCTCAAAATATCTGAAGCCTCAAAATTGATGAAGGAAAAAAGGAACACGAGGATCGCTCCGCACGTGATGTGGGGTGTCACCAGAGGAAGGGTGATCCTCCCGATCGTCGCCGTCGCCCCCCTGCTCATGAGGGAAGACTCCTCCAGGGAAGTCTCGATCGATCTGAGCCCGGACCAGGTGACCAGGGTCACGAAGGGGAAAAAGGATAGGGTCAAGACGAATATGCCACCGGCCACGCTGTATATGGAGGGAAGTGAGAGAATGGTACCGAGAGAGTCTGAAAACAGGAGTCTCTTCGGATCCAGGAGTCTCGCCCAGACGATCGCGTGGATATAGGAGGGGACGGCAAGTGGAAAGAGCAGCCCCACGATGAAAAACCTCCTCAGGGGCAGATCGGTCCTTTCGAGCAGGAAAGCGAATGGCACGCCCACGAGAACGCAAAAAAAGGAGGTGCCTCCGGCCAGTATGAGGCTGGTTTTGAGCAGGCTTAATTGCCTCGATGTGAGGAGGAGGGTTCTCAAAGGGGCAAGGGTAACCTGTCCTGTCTCGTCCCAAAAACAAGCGACAAAAAGGGAGATAATGGGCAATAGGAGAAGCAAGGTGAGGGGAAGAATGATGGCAGGAGCCTTCCTTGTGACCATCTTCTTACCTTATGAAGAACTCCTGACAGAATCGGGAAGATCGCTCAAGGTATTTGAACACATCCAAATAGTCGATCGCCATTGCTTTGATGTTTGAAATGTCCACAACGTCGGAGGGTCTTTTCACCCCGCTACGCAGAGGCATCTGGCGGGACGGAGCAAAGGAAAGAGCGCTTTCCACCTTTTCGGATAAGAGATAGTCGATGAGTCTTTTTCCGGGCTCGGGGTTGGGACCTCCCTTTATGAGCGCGACGGTGTTGGGGATCAACAACGCTCCGATGCCGTTCCGGTCGGGGAAAAACATGTCCACTTTCTCACCCTTGGATATGGCCACATGAGCATCGTCCGTGTCCGTGAATCCGACAGCCGCCTTTCCGTCCACCACGAGATCCCTGGTCATCGAATTGCCGTCCACCACGATCACTCTGTTCTCCAGGAGCTTTTTCAAATAAGCCTCAGTCCCTTCCGGACCGATCGCGGCGTAAAGGGCCGCCACGTGCGTTGCGGTGGTGCCGAAAAGCGGATAGCCGATCGTGACTCTCCCCTTCCATTGCAGATCTGTCAGGTCGAAAATGGACACCGGCAGTTGCTCCTTTGTGAGCATCCTGGTGTTGTAAATCAAGACCCTCGCGCGGGCTGCAAATCCCGTCCAGTGGTAGGTTTTGTCTTTCATTTTCTCAGGAAATCCGTCCCAAAAGGGAGACCTGTAGGGAGCGATGACCCCCTTTTCCACCAACTGGATCGTTCGAATGACCTCGGAGTTCCAGAACACGTCAGCCCGTGGCCTTCTCTTTTCTGCAATCAGGCGATTGACGAGTCCGACGGTTTTGGATGCCTCCACATCATAGAGCGGTCTTACCCTTATTCCTGTTTCCCTCTCAAAGGTCCCGAGAATGGGTTGACTGAACACTTGATCCAGGGAGGTATAGACAACGACCTCTTCGCCCATGGCTGATGAAAGGCCCATTGACAAGAGCACGGTCCAGGCTATGAAAATGAACATCAAAACAGGCATAAGAGACCTCTTTCGCTTCTAAATGCTATAGGTTTCGATTTCCGGGACTGTAAGAAGTTCCTTACCAGGGGAACCACCCCTAGTCAACAAGAAGCCGATACCCTCAGCGCTGAAGCACAGATACCCTGAGAGAGGAGTCGCGGGGGCTTTCAGGAGAAATTCTCCTTTATTCTGCCTCTCCAAAGGGAAGATTCTTTCCCCGCGCTTCTTGTTCCTTCGGCGGCGGTCATCTCATTTCAGCCGCTTCGCAATAGCCTGTGCGGCGACAATCCCGCTCGTGGAAGCCTGTAGGAGGCCCCGCGTGATTCCCGCCCCGTCCCCGATGGCGAAGAGGTTTTTCACTCCGGTTTCCAGGTCGGCGCTGACCTGGATCCTGTTGGAGTAGAATTTGACCTCCACACCGTAAAGGAGGGTGTGCCGTGAATGGACGCCCGGTGCCAGCTTGTCGAGCGCCTGCAGCATTTCGATAATGCTGCGCAGATGCCGATAAGGGAAAACAAAGCTCAAATCCCCGGGCGTGGCATCCCGGAGCGTGGGCCGGGTCAGACACCGATCCAGACGCTCTTTGGTGCTCCGCCTTCCCGCCAGCAAATCCCCAAGCCGTTGGATCATGGCACCGCCCCCCAGAAGATTGGCAAGCCTTGCAATGTACAATCCGTAAGCGATGGGATCGTCAAAGGGTTCCGTGAACGCACTGCTGACCAGAATCGCAAAGTTCGTGTTTTCACTTTTCTTTTGAGCATAGCTGTGGCCGTTCACGGTGATGATCCCCGCGTTTTTCTCCGTTACCACTTCCCCGTAAGGGTTCATGCAGAAGGTCCGGACCTTATCGTCAAAGGTTTTGGAGTAGTGAATCAGTTTTGACTCGTAGGTCGTATCCGTGATTTCTTTGAGCACGATTGCGGGCAGTTCCACGCGCACCCCGATGTCCACCGGGCTTGCCGTGGTCTTGAGATTCAAGGCCTCGGCCTCTTTCTTCATCCAGCTTGCACCCGAGCGACCGGGGGCTGCAATCAAGAAACGCCCCTCAAACACCTGTCCATCGGCGGTCTGGACGCCCCGGATTTTTTTCTTTTCGGCCAGAAGTCTTTCTACGCGACAATGGGTTCTGAGTTCCACCCGCCCGGTCAGGGATTGTCTCAGTCGGTCGAGGATTGCACCGCAGTTCTCGGTCCCCATGTGACGGATTTGGACGGGGACGAGCTCCAGGTCCGCAAGGCGAGCCCGATCCGCAAGTTCTCCAAGTCTTGGCGACTGCCCGCCAAAAACCCGTCCCGGTGCGCCGTGGTTCACGTAGATTTGATCCGCCTGCCGGAGGAGGTCGTTCAATGCCCTTCTGTCAAGGAATTCGCCCAAAAGCCCCCCCACCTCCGTGGAAAGGGTTAATTTCCCGTCGCTATAGGCACCGGCACCGCCCCACCCACAGAGCATGTCTTCGGAGTTCTTGCGTTTTCGCTGGGAGAGATCCTTTCCCTGCTCCATCAAGAGGATCGGCCCGATGCCGAGATCGGCCAAGGTAAGCGCGGAAAAGATCCCCGCAGGGCCTGCCCCGACGATGATGACTTCATATTGCATTGAAAAAAACCTCTGATAAAGGCTTTAGGAGTTCCCCTCCTCGGGTTCAAATCCCTTCCTCGTGGCTCCCACCGTCAGATCGTTACACGCAAATCATCATAGGCGACGGTGACCCTGTAAGGGAGGCCCCGATCCCGCATGATCCGCTCCACGGTTTCCTGCCATTGCATTTGATTCAGGGGAACCGGGTACGGCTCCCCTCCGAAGGGAGGCCTCAAGGGGTCTTTCGGCTCCTTTTTCTTGGCCAGGTCGTTACAGGGGTCCCCCGGGATCATGTCCGCATCCCCCATGTGAACCAGGAACGTTTCCCTTTTCGGTCGCAAGGCTTCTATGAAATGAAGGGCTCTCTGAAAGCTCATGTGGTTGGGCCGGTTACGTGCGGGCTCATTGAACCAGAAAGACTGAATCACCAGGTAATCCGGTTCCATCACTTCGCGGGGGATCACCGGAATATCCGTGAAATCGGAGGTGTAAACCATTTGCACCGCCTCATGTCTTCGATTTTCAGCCCGGAGCACAAACCCCACGGAGCCTTTTGCAAAGGACCCGTGCTCGGTGGTGAAGGGAAAAACCTCGAAAGCGCCCTCTTTGAACCATTCACCCGGAGAAATGGGCCGCACCTGGATCACCTTCATCTCCTCCAGGTATGCAAACCTGGGGCCAATGACCTCCCAGCTGAGGGCGGTTAGATAGACCGGAACAGGATGGAACGTTCCTCTGGGGCAGTTGCGCTGGTAGGCAAGGAGTTCGTCCAGTCCCAGGTAGTGGTCCCCGTGTTCATGGGTAATCAAAACGGCGTCGATCCTGTCCACGTGGTTCCTCAGGAGTTGTGAGCGTACGTCCGGCCCGCAGTCCATGAGAAGGGTGGTTTCGCTTGAAAGGAGCAATGCGGTGCGCTTCCTTTTCTCCCCTCCTCGACGCATCTCCCGGCAGACGAGACAGTTGCAGTTCAACTCCGGCAGCCCCCAGGCCGAACCCGTTCCCAGAAAGGTGATCTCCATTGCTCCACTTCTCCTAAGTTTCCTCTTCCCGGATCATCACGTTCAAAAGGAGATCCCCCCGTTTTTGGCTGTCCATGGCCTTTCCCAGGCCCACAAGGCGCAGGTTGCTGCCGTGCCTGACCCCGGGGGGAATGGTCACCCGGAACAGGCGCTTCTGATAGCCCCAGGGAATATTGATGAGTTTGCTGGTACCCAGTCGGGCCTCCTTGGGTGTGACGGTCAGGGAGCCATAAAGATTGCCATCGTCGGCAGATCCTTCGGTCCTGACCACCTGCAGGCGGGGTGTCTTCTGCCTGGCGGTCTTTTGACGCAGTGGAGCTGAAACGCCCAATTGCGGGATTTTCAGGAAAATCTTCAAAAACACCATGCCAAAGATGAACCCTCCGATATGGGCCCACCATGCGATGCCCGCTCCTTCTGAAGGAGTCCCGGCTGCACTGATAAATTGAAAGAGAAACCAAATCCCCAGGAATACAAAGGCGGGCAGCTCCACCAGATAGGGGATGAAAAAGATGGGAATCAGGGTGAGGATCCTGGAGCGCGGGTAGAGCAGAATATAGGCTCCCATCACCCCGGCGATGGCTCCGCTTGCTCCGATCGTAGGGATTTGAGAATGCCAGTTGATCACCAGATGGGAAAGACCCGAAGCAATCCCACAGAGAAGGTAAAACAAGAGGTAGCGGACCGAACCCAGTCGGTCTTCCACATTGTCCCCGAAAATATAGAGGGACCACATGTTCCCCGCAAGGTGCCAAAATCCGCCATGGAGAAACATGAAAGAAAAAAAAGATAAAACCTGGTGGCCGAAAGTGAAATAGGAGGCGATCTCCGGAACGCTGTAACGGGCCGGAACCAGCCCATAGATGAAAAAGAACCGTTCGTGGGTTTGCCCCAGGGTGAGAAAAAACACCAGCGCGTTCAGTACGATAATGCTCGTATTGACCACAGGGTAGTTCCTGGATCGGATGGTGTCGCGGAGGGGAATCATAGGGACCTACCGGGCTTTTTGATTTCGGGTTTTCCTCTTCCCGCGAAGAAGAGAACGACAAGACTCTATTCCATACAACCATTTGTGCCAACAAATTTCAAATGTCAAATTTCAAATGCCAAATGGGGATGAGATCGAAAAGGATCTCACGCCGAAAGTCGGTGTCCGAAACCCTGGAAGAATCCCTTCCGCCTCGAAATTGGGAAAGGGCCCCTTTGCGGAATTTTGGTCCCTTCGCATGCGGAACTACAAAAGTGCCCTCATGTGTGTTAACATATTTTGGTGAACGTGCGTGATGTTGGAGGTATTTCAGATGAGAATCATTTTCTTCGCTGGAAAGGGAGGCGTGGGGAAAACCAGCGTCGCTGCCGCCACCGGGGTGAAAACGGCCGAAATGGGGCACAAAACGGTGATCCTGTCCCTGGACGTGGCCCATAGCCTTTCGGATATCTTCGATCTGGAAAACGATCTCTTTGACCAAAACCGTGGAAAACCCATAAAGGCGGCTGAAAATCTCTGGATTCAGGAGCTGGATATTCAGGAGGAGATCGAGAAAAACTGGGGGGACATCCACAAGTACCTTTCGCTTCTTCTCAACACCACGGGGCTGGATGAAGTCCTTGCCGAAGAGCTTGCGATCTTGCCCGGAATGGAGGAGATCAGTCTCCTTCTCTACATCAATCGATACGTCCGGAAGAAGAGCTTTGATGTGATTATCCTGGATTGTGCTCCCACGGGAGAGTCGCTGCGGTTCATCAGCATCCCGACCGCCCTGGAGTGGTACATCAAGAAAATCTTCAAACTGGAAAAGACCCTGGCCAAAATGATTCGCCCGGTGGCCAAACGGATTTACGATATTCCCCTCCCCGGAGACGACTATTTCGATGCCATCGAGTACCTGTTCGACCGCCTGAGGGGCGTGGATCAAATTCTGGCGGATCCCCAAACCACCACGGTTCGGCTCATTACCAACCCGGAAAAAATCGTTCTCAAGGAGACCCAGAGGGCTTTTATGTATTTCTGCTTGTACAGGATGAGCATTGACGGGGTGATTATGAATCGAATCCTGCCCGAGAGCATCAGCGACGAATATTTTCAGGATTGGATGGAAACCCAGCGAAAGTATATCAAACAGGCGGAAGAAACCTTCAGTCCCGTCCCCGTTTTTCCGGTGAACCTTTTCAAGGGAGAAATCCTCGGCTATAATCGGCTGAAGATCCTGGCCGACCAGGTCTACGGGGACAGAAATCCCCTGGATCGTTTTCTCACAGAGGAGCCCTATACCCTGGCAAAACAAGACGGCGAATACCGCTTGAGGTTGAAGCTGCCCTTTCTCACGAAAAGGGACGTGGAGTTGAACAAGCTCTCCGATGAACTGATCATTCGGGTGGGAAGCTTCAAGCGTCACGTGCTTCTCCCTCGACAGGTGGCTGCATCCCATATCTTGAAAGCCGTGCTGGAGGGAGAGCACTTAACCATTCACTTCCAAGGAGATAAAGATGGGCAAGGAAAAACATGAGCATGAGGTCGTGATATGCCCCGTGGGTAGATTTTTCCTGGACCTGGAAAGGGTTTCGGGTCGGAAGTCCAAATTCTTCAGGCACATGAACCAGTCTCGCATTGAATTCCTGAAAGCGATCCGGTCTCTTGTGGATGAGAGGATAGAGAGGCTGGAAAAGGCGGAGACCGAAGACAGAGAGGGCAGGATGACCAAAATTCCGGTGGAATAGGGCGACTTGCAATCCTGTTGACGAAAACGGAGCGCCTCTGGTAGAAGGGCCTTCAACCTCTCAATCGTAGGAGATCGACCCGTTGGAATTCACGAGCATTAAAGGTTTCAAGGACGTACTGCCCGAAGAGGTCGGCGGCTGGCAAAGGCTTGAATTCACAGCCCGCGGGCTTTTCGAGAATTTCGGGTTCCAGGAGATCAAGACCCCTCTCCTCGAGAGAACGGAGCTTTTCAGTCGGGGAATCGGCCAGGAGACCGACATTGTCTCCAAGGAGATGTACACGCTCGCGGACGGCAAAGGGAGGGGCATGACCCTGAGGCCCGAGGCCACGGCAGGGGTGGTCAGAGCCTACATCGAGCACAGGCTTTATTTGAAGGATCCCATTCAGAGGCTTTACACCATCGGCCCCATGTTCCGGCACGAACGGCCCCAGATGGGAAGATTCAGGCAGTTCCACCAGATCAACGGGGAACTGATCGGGGACTCCGGACCGAGGAGTGATGCGGATCTCATCGTTATGGCCATGGCTCTGTTTGAGTTGCTGGGGCTTCAACATGTATCCCTCAACCTGAATTCACTCGGATGCGTCCAGTGCAGACCTCCCTTTAAGGCGGAGCTCAAAAACTACCTGGCTGAGAAAACGGACTCCCTTTGCGCCGATTGCAGAAGACGATCCGAAACCAACCCCTTACGGGTCTTCGACTGCAAGGTGGAGCGATGCAACCAGGTGGTCATGGATGCGCCGTCCATTCTCCAGTTTCTGTGTGCGGAGTGTCGGGATCACTTCGAATCGGTGCAAGGCTATCTCCATCTGGTGCATATTCCTTTCCTGCTCAATCCCCGCCTCGTGAGAGGTCTTGACTATTACAACAGGACCACCTTCGAAATACAGACCGAGCAACTGGGCGCTCAGAACGCTGTGGCAGGCGGCGGGCGTTACGACGGGCTGGTAAAACTCCTCGGCGGGCCCGACTACCCCGCAATCGGCTTTGCCGTGGGCGTGGAAAGGGTGGTCGGCCTCATATCGCAGGAAGAGGCTTCGGAAGGCGGAAGACCTCACCTTTTCATCGCTGCCCTGGGAGAACGCGCCTACGAAAGAGCCTTCCCGTGGGCCGCGGAGCTTCGGAAGCTCGGTTTCCGGGTGGAGATGGACTACGGCCTGAGAGGGCTCAAAGCGCAGATGAAAAGAGCGGATCGCCTCGGCGCCAGGAAAACCCTCATTGTGGGGGACGATGAGCTCTCCTCGGGAAAGGCGATCCTCCGGGATATGGCGGAAAAGACCCAGGCGGAGGTCGATCTCGATGGCGCAATCGAGAACCTGGAGAAGATGATTTCCACCCGAATCCGCTGAGTGCTCAGAAATGAAGGCCCTTGCAGTTTTCCCTGCCGAAGAAGTCGGTGTGCCGCCCCTCGCTTCAGGGCGAAAAATCCCGTCTTGTGGAGAAACAAACAGATCTTAACGGCGAGGCTGAGTGAAAATGAGTGAACACGAAACGATAGCGATCGACTCCCTGGGGCATTGGAAGCGGACCCATGAGTGCGGTGTCCTCAGGGCCCGCGATGTGGACCGCGAGGTGATCCTGATGGGTTGGGTGAACACCAGACGAGATCTTGGCAATCTGATTTTCGTCGATCTCCGGGACAGGTCCGGCATCATCCAGATCGTCTTTGATCCCCGGGTGGATAGAGCAGGCCACGAAAGGGCTGCGATTTTGAGAAATGAATGGGTCGTGGCTGTGAAGGGGGTCGTCTCCCGCCGCCTTGAAGGCCAGGAAAACCCTAACTTGCCTACCGGAGAGGTCGAACTGAAGGTGACGGAACTGAGGATTCTGAACCAGACCGATACGCCCCCCTTCCAGGTGGACGGGGCGGTGGATGCCTCTGAAACACTGAGACTGAAGTACCGCTATCTGGAGCTGCGCAGACCCCAGGTGTTTGAATCCTTTTATAAGCGTCATCTGATCGCCTCCCGCATCCGAACGTATTTGAACGGCAAAGGGTTTATCGAGGTGGAGACCCCCTTTCTCACCAAGAGCACCCCCGAGGGAGCCAGGGACTACCTTGTTCCCAGTCGGGTGAGCCGGGGGTTGTTCTATGCGCTCCCCCAGTCACCCCAGCTATTCAAACAGATTCTCATGATCGCCGGATTTGACCGCTACTACCAGATTGTCAGGTGCTTTCGCGATGAAGACCTGCGCGCCGACCGCCAGCCTGAATTCACCCAGGTGGATCTGGAGATGGCTTTCACCAATGAAGAAGGCGTCATGGAGATTTTTGAGGGCATGATGAGGGAGCTTTTCCGTGAGAACCTGGATCTTGAGCTGGCTTTTCCCCTGGACCGGCTTCGATACGACGAAGCCATGGATCGGTATGGCACGGACAGGCCCGATTTGAGATTCGCCATGGAGCTTCAAGACGTCACCCCGGTCGCCGCTCGGTCGGATTTTAAGGTGTTCAGGCAGGTGATTCAGGAAGGCGGGATGGTCAAGGGCATCACGGTGAAAGGGGGAGCGGCCCCCTTTTCCAGGAAACATCTGGATCAACTTTCAACGCTCGCCGTTTCACACGGAGCCAAGGGTCTCGCATGGGTGAAAGTGCTAGGCGATGGCTGGCAGTCTTCTCTGGAAAAATTCTTCGGGGAGGAGCAGAAGAAGTCCATCAACGGCACAATGGGAGCAGAACCCGGGGACTTGGTTCTCCTTGTGGCGGATAAGCGCAATGTGGCCAACAGGGCCCTGGGAGAGCTCAGGCTGGAAGTGGCCCGGCGCCTGGATCTCATTCCCGAGGGCAGCTACCGATTGGTTTGGGTGACCCATTTTCCCCTTCTCGAGTATAACGAGACCGAATCGAGGCTCGAGGCCGTCCATCATCCATTCACCGCACCTCTGGACGAGGACCTTCATCTTCTGGAGCACCGGCCTGAAGAAGTCCGGGCGAGGTCTTACGATCTGGTCCTAAACGGTTCCGAAATAGGCGGGGGAAGCATCAGGGTCCACAATCCCGCTTTGCAAAGAAAGATGCTTCATATCCTGGGCATCTCGGACAGGGAGGCCCAGAGCAAGTTCGGTTTTCTCCTGGAAGCCCTCCGCTACGGTGCACCTCCCCACGGTGGGATGGCCCTGGGCTTCGACCGGCTGGTCACTATCATGATAGGGGCCAAATCCATCCGGGAAGTGATCGCCTTTCCAAAGACGACGAGTGCCACCTGTCCCCTGACCGATGCTCCCTCCCCGGTCACCGAGGAGCAGTTGAGGGAGCTGGGGCTCCAGATCCGCCCGGAATAGATCCGGCTAAAGAGAGGACACGTATTCACGGGAGCCGTATTTTTCCCTGGCTTCCATGAAGTAGTGGATTTTCTCTTCGGGTGCTTCCGGCGGAATGCCGCAGCCGGGGCAAAGAATATAGCCTCCACCCTTTGCCGCTATGTCAATGCAGTCCTTGACGGCCTGCTCGATTTCCTCCTTTGTCCCCCTGAGAAAAAGGTCTGTGGGCGCATTTCCAATGATCACGCATTTCTTTTGAGAGACCTCCACCAGCTTTTTCAGGGAGGAGGGAGAATCGATGCTGATGGAGCCTGGTCCAACCTCTACGATGTCCTCCATGACCGGATCCAGCCAACCGCAGATGTGAAAGGAGACCCCCACCTTCCTCTCCTTAAAATAGTACACGATTTCCTTGTGGTAAGGTTTGACGAAATCCCTGTAAATCTGTGGTGAGATCACGCTGCATCCCGCGGAGGGCTCGGAGACCGTCAATCCCACACCGGTCCGGGCTATGGTGAAATTGATCAGGTTGGTCCAGTCGGTAGTAAACCGCATGAGATCGTGGACAAATCCAGGGTTGTCCACGGTGTCGAAAATGAGATTCTGGGTCCCCCTGAGCATACAGGCAAGGACCCAAGGGCCGATGGAACTTGCGCCGATCGCGGCATCCCGGATTTCATCGCGGACCCGGTTACACACTTCAAGATAATAAGGAAGCCTCTCCACATGCTCCAATTGGGGCATGCTCAGGCGGTTCAGGTCCTCCGGCTTCTCCAGGAGTTCACCGACGGCGTGCACGCCTTCCCTGCCGATTCCCCACTCTCCGCCGAGAGCTCCCCCGAACAAGTCCGCGCTAAGCTGCACGCAGACCATCACATCGGGCCGAAAGGCTTCATAGGCTTTCACCATGGCCTCGACCGCCTTATCCGGGTTGGTCAGCACCTCCTCCAGGGTGTACCCCGAAAGCCGCGGCGCCATAAATTGAATAGGGAAACTGACGGGAACATAGTCTGCGATCTCTCTCTTCATGGCGGCTCTGACTCTTTCTCTTCCGTTCATGGTGCCCTCCTTTCCTGATGTTGCCCACCCTTTTCTTGGAGAGTGGGATCCGTCTTCAGCACCTTTTCTTGAGCTTCATTGAGGGGTGCCTCAAACTTCCTTCCATACGGGTTAGACATTTACCAGTTCGGGAGGAAAGTTACAATGAAAAATCTTTACACCCCCAGGTGTTGAGCCCATGGACTGAGAGCGGACAATGGAAGGATTCCGGTTGCGTCCACAACCATGAGAACAAGGGGCGTGCCTCCTCCTCTGTCCACTTGACGATACAGCCTTTTTTGAGGTATTAAGCTGCTGTGGCAATGAGCTTTGTCTCCGGTGTCTTTTCACTGACCCGTGAGCTTCCCCAGGATACCAACTGCCTGAGATTTTCGAAGCCGTGATCCTTTTCTTATCCATTCTGATCCTGCTCCTTCTGGTTGCCGCCTTTTTGTTCGTGTTCAATCCCCTTGGACTGGGGCCCGAGCCGCAAAGAGTCCTCCCAGAGGACTTTTTCACCAAACCCCATCGGGACCTGAACGGACTCGAACTCTTGATAGACGGTGAGGAGGCCTTCCACAGAATCGTCGAACTTTTCTTTGACAGTTGAGGAGGCCTCAAGGGGCTAAAAGCCGCATTATTACTGAATTGGTATGTGCAAAACATCCAAAAGGTAGTGCCAATGTTTTTCGAATTTCTGTGTTATTTATGTTGACAGA